>Ga0335085_10000693_pt1 | contig 88133 bp, 78 predicted proteins | sample Lox_Sample_45_FD_206712 | JGI IMG/M metagenome (GOLD analysis project Ga0335085, IMG submission 206712) | Soil microbial communities from Loxahatchee National Wildlife Refuge, Florida, United States - Lox_Sample_4.5 | ecosystem: Environmental > Terrestrial > Soil > Wetlands | place: USA... | reverse complement strand
CGACTCGCTGCTCGCCACGACTTCCAGTCGCCACTCGCGACCCTTTGCGCAGCCCACCCATCCAATCTCCACTCGCGCGGTACACTCCACTCGCGCCTTCCTTAACAGAGCGAGTGGGTAGCAAGGACCCTCCGCTTGCCCGTTCGCCGCGCACCGTCCACATTCTTCAGATGGCCTGGTTCCGCAAGGAGAAGAAGGCGCGCGGCCCGCGTCGCGAGAAGCTCGAGATCCCGGCCGACGCGTGGGAGAAGTGCGAGGCCTGCGGGCACACCGATCTGCGCGAGAAGTTCGTGCGGCATCTCAACGTGTGCCCCAATTGCGACTACCACCGCCGCATCCGCGCCGGCGAGTATCTGGCCCTCCTCCTCGACGAGAACTCGTACGAGGAGCTCGATGAGGACGTCCGCTCCAAGGACCCGCTGAACTTCCCGGAGTATCCCGCGCGCCTGAAGAAGGCGATGACCAACGCGGGCTCCGCGGATGCCATCGTCACGGTCACGGGCACGCTGGGCGGGATGCCGGTGAACGTCGGCGCGATGGACTTCGCCTTCATGGGAGGCTCGATGGGCTCCGTGGTAGGGGAGAAGATCGCGCGCCTCGGCCAGCGGAGTCTCGAGCGCAAGTATCCGCTCGTGATCGTGTCCGCCTCGGGCGGCGCGCGCATGCAGGAGGGAGTCCTGTCGCTCATGCAGATGGCGAAGACGAGCGCGGTGCTCGCGCAGCTCGCGGAGCGCCGCCTCCCGTTCGTGTCGATCCTCACGAATCCCACCACCGGCGGCGTGAGCGCGAGCTTCGCGATGCTCGGCGACGCGATCGTCGCGGAGCCGGGCGCGGTGATCGGGTTCGCGGGCCCGCGCGTGATCAAGCAGACGATCGGGCAGGATCTCCCCGAGGGGTTCCAGACCGCCGAGTTCCTGTTGGACCACGGCATCGTGGATGTGGTCTCGCACCGCAAGGAGCTGAAGAGCACGGTGGGCACGCTCCTGCGGCACATGAGCCACCAACCGGCGGCGGCGGGGTGGACGTCGCCCTGACCTCGTACGCCGGCGCGCTCGAGTACCTCTTCGCGCGCGTCACCGGCGGTTGGAAGCTCGGCCTCGACACCACGCGCGCGCTCGCGCGCGCGATGGGCGATCCGCACGAGCGCTACCCGATGTTCCACGTGGCGGGAACGAACGGGAAGGGGAGCGCCGTCGCGACCATCGACGCGCTGCTGCGCGCGCGCGGGCTGCGCGTGGGGCGCTACACGTCGCCGCATCTCGTGGACTTCCGCGAACGCATCTGCGTGAACGGCGAGCCGATCTCCGAGAACGAGATGGTCGAGTCGATCGCGCGCTGGACCCCGGAGGTCGAGCGCGTGGGGGCGACCTTCTTCGAGGCCACCACGTGCATGGCCTTCGAGTACTTCGCGAGCGCGGAAGTGGACGTGGCGGTGATCGAGGTGGGCCTCGGCGGGCGGCTCGACGCCACCAACATCATCACGCCCCTCGTGAGCGGGGTGACGTCCATCGGGATCGACCACGTGCAGTACCTCGGCAACACGGCGGAGGAGATCGCGGGGGAGAAGGCGGGCATCTTCAAGCCGAGCGTCCCCTCCGTGGTCGGGGAGCGCGATCCGCGCATCCGCGCGCTGTTGGCGAAGCGCGCGGAGAGTGTGGGAGCGCTCCCCGTGCACGTGCTCGCGGACGAGGCGAAGCTCGAAGACGTGGAAGTGGACGCCGGCGGCACGCGCTTCACGCTCGTGGAGGGGGACCGGCGGCGCCGGCTGCGCACGCCGCTCGTGGGCTGGCACCAGGCGTCGAACGCCGCCACCGCGATCGCGATGCTGGAGGCGGCCGGCTCGCCGTGGAGCGCCGCCGCCGATGCCGCCGAGACCGCGCTCGCCGGCGTGCACCTCCCAGGCCGGTTCCAGCAGTGGAGGACGTTCATCTTCGACGTGGCGCACAACCCCGATGGCACCGGCGTGCTCCGCGATTCGCTCGCCGCGGTGCGTCCACCGCGCCCCATCGTGTGCCTCTTCTCGGTGCTGCGCGACAAGGATTGGCCGGCGATGATGCGCGCGCTCGCGCCGCACGTGGACCACTTCGTGCTCACGCTCCCGCCGAGCGTCCCCGCGGATCGGGCGTGGGATGCCGCGGACGCAGAAGCGCTGGCCGCGTCGCACGGCTGGCCCGCTGTGGTGGAGCTGGATTTCGACCGCGCGCTCGCGCGCGCGCGCGAGGGGGCCGCGACCACGCTCGTGACTGGGAGCTTCCACACGGTGGGCGACGCGATGGTGCGCTTGCCCGGCTCTCTCGGGGCCGGATAGATTCCCATATGGCTCCCGGCGCTCTCCCAGGATTTCGCGACTTCTATCCCGCCGAGTTCGCCGAACGCGCTCACCTCTTCGCCGTGTGGCGCGATGTGGCCCGAAGATTCGGATTCGTGGAGTACGACGGCCCGCCGCTCGAGCCCTTGGAGCTGTACACCAAGAAGAGCGGCGACGAGATCGTCGCGCAGTTGTACGCGTTCACGGACAAGGGCGGCCGGGAGGTGGCGCTGCGGCCGGAGATGACGCCGACGCTGGCGCGCATGGCGGCCGCGCGCGCCAACGCGCTGCGGAAGCCGGTGCGTTGGTTTTCGATCCCACAGCTGTTCCGGTACGAGCGGCAGCAGCGTGGGCGGCTGCGCGAGCATTTCCAGCTCAACATGGATATCCTCGGCGAGCCGGGACTCGCGGCCGATGCGGAGTTGATCGCGGCCGCGATTGAGATCATGCGGGCGCTCGGCCTCACGAAGGAGGATGTGGTAGCAAAGATCTCCAATCGCGAACTGCTCGAAGCGATTTGGAAGCACGCCGGAGTCAAAACGGAGCAGTTCCCGGCAGTGTACCGGATTTTCGACAAGGCCGAGCCCGGCAAAGAGTCGGTCTTCAAGGCGAAGCTGGAGGAGGTCGGGATTTCCGCGGCCTCCGCGGCCGAGCTCGTTCATTGGGCGCGCGGGAGACGGCCGCAAGACTTCCTGAGCTTTAGCGATTCAAGTGCGTTCGTTCAACAGATAGAGTGGGTAATGGGACTCGAGCTGCATCTCGAGGCGCTCGGCATACTCGATTGGATCGAGATCGATCTCTCAATTGTTCGCGGCTTGGCCTACTACACTGGCACGGTCTTCGAATTATTCGATCGAAAAGGAGAGTTCCGCGCGATTTGTGGCGGCGGACGCTACGATGATCTTCTGGAGCAAATCGGCGGCGCGGCGATGCCTGCGCTCGGATTCGGGATGGGCGACGTCGTCCTCGGCGAGATACTTCGTTCGCGAGGCCTGATGCCCAAGGCCGAACCTGCCCTCGACGTCTGGGTCGCCTATGGCGATGACAGCAAAGTGCAGGATGCCATGAACGTGGCGCGGCGGCTCCGCGCCCGCGGTCGGAGCGTCGAGTATGCCCTGGGCGGACAGAAGCTAGCACGCCAGCTCAAGGCGGCGGATGCTGCTGGGGCGCGTAACGCCGTGATTCTCGGGAAAGAAGATTTCGCCGAGGGCAAGGCGACGGTGAAGAATCTTGAAGACGGCAAGGAGATGAAGGTAAAGCTCGATCAGTGGATCGAATCACAGTGACGATGAATGGCTGACGAGAAGAAGCTCACCACCCGCGCCGAGGACTTCAGCGCGTGGTACAACGAAGTCGTTTTGCGCGCCGAGCTCGCCGATTACTCGCCCGTGCGCGGGTGCATGGTCATCCGCCCCGACGGCTACGGGATCTGGGAGCGCATGCAGCGCGCCCTCGATGATCTCTTCAAGGCCACGGGACACCGCAACGCGTACTTCCCGCTCTTCATCCCGCAGAGCTTCCTCGCGAAGGAAGCCGAGCACGTGGAAGGCTTCGCTCCCGAGACCGCGGTCGTCACGCACGGCGGCGGGAAGGAGCTCGAGGAGCCGCTCGTGGTGCGCCCCACCAGCGAGACGATCATCTACGCGATGTTCGCGAAGTGGGTGCAGAGCTATCGCGACCTCCCGCTTCTCATCAACCAGTGGTGCAACGTGGTCCGCTGGGAGATGCGCACGCGGCTCTTCCTGCGCACGCTCGAGTTCCTCTGGCAGGAAGGGCACACCGCGCACGCCACCCACGACGAGGCCGAAGAAGAGACGCGGCGCATGCTCGGCGTCTACCGGCAGTTCATGGAAGGGTGGATGGCGATGCCCGTGCTCACGGGACTCAAGACCCCCGCCGAGAAGTTCGCCGGCGCGCTGCGCACGTACGCATGCGAGGCGATGATGCAGGACAACAAGGCGCTGCAGGCGGGCACGTCGCACAACCTGGGGCAGAACTTCGCGAAGGCGTTCGACCTCAAGTTCCAGAGCGAGAGCGGCGGCATCGAGTTCGCCTGGAACACGAGCTGGGGGGCGAGCACACGCCTCGTGGGCGGCCTCGTGATGACGCACGGCGACGACAAGGGCCTGCGCATTCCCCCGCGCTTGGCGCCCACCGAGGTCGTGGTCGTGCCCATCTACAAGAGCGACGACGAGCGCGCGAGAGTGCTCGAAGCGGCCAACAAGCTCGCGAGCACGCTCGGCGATTTCGCGCTGGGCGACGCGCGCCTGCGCATCCACGTGGATGCCCGGGAGACGCTCAAGCCCGGCGCGAAGTACTACGAGTGGGAGCTCCGCGGCGTCCCCGTGCGACTGGAGATCGGCCCGCGCGACCTCGACAAGCAGCAGGCGGTGGTCGTGCGCCGCGACGGCGGCGAGAAGCGCTTCGTGCCGTTGGCGGGCATCGGAGACGAGCTCAAGAAGACGCTCAAGCAGATGCAGGACGACATGTTCCGCGCCGCGCTCGAACGCCGCGAGGCGCACTCGCTGCGCGGCCCCATCACGTGGGACCGCTTCAAGGAAGTGATGGAGGGCGAGGGGGCGTTCATCTTCGCCGGCTGGTGCGGCGACGGCGATTGCGAAGCGGGCATCAAGGAGGAGACCAAGGCCACCATCCGCGTGCTCCCCGATCCCGAGTTCCGCTCCAAGGAAGCGCCGACGACTTGCGTGAAGTGCGGCGAGAAAGCCCAAGCGGAGGCCGTGTGGGCGAAGGCGTACTGAGCCCCGGTCTCACGCGCGCCGACGGCGTGCTCCAGTGCGAGGGAGTGTCGCTCGAGACCCTCGCCGAGGCAGCCGGGACGCCGAGCTTCGTCTACAGCGCGGGGGCGATCCGCGAGAGCTACGAGCGCCTGCGCCGGGCGCTCTCGCCCGTGCCGCATCGCGTGCACTACAGCGTGAAGGCGAATTCGAACCTCGCGGTGCTGCGGTTGTTGCGCGAGCTCGGCGCGGGAGTGGACATCGTGTCCGGCGGCGAGCTCTTCCGCGCGCGCCGCGCGGGCTATGAGGGCAGCGCGATCGTCTTCAGCGGAGTGGGGAAGACGGCCGCGGAGCTGCGCGAGGCGCTCGCCGCCGGCGTGCTCATGGTGAACGTGGAGAGCGAGCGCGAGCTCGTGCTCCTCGATGGGATCGCGGGCGAGATGAAGCGCACGGCCCCCGTGGCGCTGCGCGTGAACCCGGAAGTGGAGGTCGACACGCACGACTACATCAAGACCGGCACGCGCGGCGACAAGTTCGGCATCCCGGTGGCGGAAGCGCTCGCGGTGGCGCGGTGCGCGCTGGCCATGAAGCACGTGAAGCTCCGCGGGCTGGACATGCACATCGGATCGCAGCTCTCCCACCTCGATCCGTACCGCGAAGGGGTGCGGCGCCTCTTGGCGCTGCACGACACGTTGCGCGCGGACGGCGCGAAGGACATCGCCTACGTGGACATCGGCGGCGGTCTCGCGGTGACGTACGACACCGAGATGCCCATGGACGCGCAGGCGTTCGCGGAGGCGGTGCTCCCGCTCATCGCGCCCAGCGGCCTTACGCTCCTCGTGGAGCCGGGGCGATTCCTCGTGGGCAACGCGGGGGTGCTCATCGCGCGCGTGCTCTACCGCAAACGGAACGGCGGCACCGACTTCGTGATCATCGACGCCGGGATGAACGATCTCCTCCGCCCGTCGCACTACGGCGCGTTCCACTTGGTGGAGGCCGTGCGCCCGCGCGGCGGCCGTCTCACGGCGGACGTGGTGGGCCCGGTGTGCGAGAGCGGCGACTTCCTCGCGCGCGAGCGCGACATGGACGACGTGCGCGAAGGGGACCTCGTCGCGATCCGCTCGGCGGGCGCGTACGGCTACGTGATGTCCTCCAACTACAACGCCCGCCCGCGCGCCGCCGAAGTGCTCGTGGACGGCGACCGCTTCGCGATCGTGACCGCGCGCGAGCGCTACGAGGATCTGGTGCGCCTCGAGCCGGACGCCCCCGTGTGGAGGACCAACTGATGCGCGTTGGAGTGCTCGCCGATACGCACGACCGGATCCCGGCCATCGCCGAGTTCTGCAAGCGCTTCCGCGCCGAGGGGGCGAGCCTCGTGCTGCACGCGGGGGACTACTGCGCTCCATTCGCGCTCAAGCCGATCATCGAGGCGGGGCTCACGCTCGCGGGGGTCTTCGGCCGCAACGATGGCGACCTCGAGGGGCTGCGCATGGAAGCCGCGCGCGGCTTGGGCGTCGAGCTCTTCGAATCGCCCCACAGCGTGGAAGTGGCCGGCGCGCGCATCCTCCTCGTGCACGACATCGGCGACGTGAGCGAGCGGTCCATCGAGGAGCACGCCATCGTGATCCACGGGTCCACGCACCAGCATCAGATGAAGAGCGTGGGCGACTCGCTCATCCTCAATCCCGGCGAAGCGTGCGGATGGATGTTCGGCACGCCGAGCGCGGCGCTCCTCGACCTCGACACCCGGCGCGTCGAGTTCATCACGCTGCCCGCGAAGGAGTGGACCCGGTAGTGACCGCGCAGGGCGGGAGCCGCATCCTCATCCTCGACTACGGCTCGCAGTTCACGCAGCTCATCGCGCGTCGCGTGCGCGAGGCGCACGTCTACTCCGAGATCCATCCCCCCACGCGCACGATCGATTGGATCCGCGAGTGGAAACCCACCGGGATCATCCTGAGCGGGGGTCCGAACTCCGTGTACGGCGACAACGTGCCGAGCGCCGACAAGGCGATCCTCGACATCGCCCCCGTGCTCGGCATCTGCTACGGGATGCAGCTGATCGCGCACTTGGAAGGAGCGCGCGTCACGCGCTTCGGGCGCCGCGAATATGGCCGCGCCGAGTTGACCGTGGTGGAGCCGAGCGGCGTCTTCGCCGGCTTCGATGCCGACGAACCCGTGACCGTGTGGGAGAGCCACGGCGACGCGATCGAGTCGCTCCCCAAGGGCTACCATCTCACCGCCTGCAGCGCGAATGCGCCCGTGTCCGGGTTCCGGCACGACTCCAAGCCGGTGTACGGCGTGCAGTTTCATCCTGAAGTGGCGCACACGCCGCGCGGGCGCGAGATCATCTCGAACTTCCTCTTCGGCATCTGCAAGGCGGAGCCGAGCTGGACTGCGGGGAAGTTCATCGACGACGAAGTGGCGAAGGTCCGCGCGCAGGTGGGGAAGGCGAAGGTCATCTGCGGATTGTCCGGCGGAGTGGACTCGGCCGTGGCGGCGGCGCTCGTGCACAGAGCGATCGGGAACCAGCTCACGTGCATCTTCGTGGACCACGGGCTCCTCCGACAGCACGAGCGCGAGCAGGTGGAGCGCACGTTCCGCTCGCACATGGGCATCGAGCTGATCACGGTGGACGCGAGCGAGCGGTTCCTCGCGCAACTCAAGGGAGTGGAGGACCCCGAGGAGAAGCGCCGCCGCATCGGCCACACGTTCATCGACGTGTTCGAGGACGCGGCGCGCGGCGTGGGCGGGGGCGAGTTCCTGGTACAGGGAACGCTGTACCCCGACGTGATCGAGAGCGTGTCGCCGCGCGGGGGGCCGAGCGTCACGATCAAGACGCATCACAACGTGGGCGGGCTCAAGCCGGGAATGAAATTCAAGCTCGTGGAGCCGCTGCGGGAGTTGTTCAAGGATGAAGTTCGCCAAGTAGGGCGCGAGCTCGGGCTGCCCGAGGAGATGGTGGGACGGCATCCGTTCCCGGGACCGGGCCTCGCGATCCGCATCCTGAGCGATGTGACCACGCAGAAGCTCGATGTTCTTCGCAAGGCGGACGCGATCTATCTCGAGGGCATCCGCGAGGCGGGGTTGTACGATGAGATCTGGCAGGCGTTCGCGGTGCTGCTTCCCGTTCGCAGCGTGGGAGTCATGGGCGACGAGCGGACGTACGAGAACGTGGTCGCACTGCGTGCGGTCACCAGCCAGGACGGGATGACGGCGGATTGGTTCCCGTTCCCGCCCGACGTGATCGGCGCGATCGCGAGCCGCATCATGAACGAAGTGGTCGGCGTCAACCGCGTCGTATACGACGTCAGCTCGAAGCCGCCGGCGACGATCGAATGGGAGTAGGGCGAACGGCGGCGGGTATCTCGACCCCGCCGCCGCTCGCTTCACTTCGACTGCTGCAGCTCACCCTCCGCGCCCTCCTTTAGAAGGTGATCCCCATCGGTCCTCCGGCGAGAGGGATGTTGTACGCCGGCGTCACGTTTCCGTTCGCCCCAGACGCGAACACCAGGATCCCGCCCGCCCCGTAGTTCGCGACGTAGAGGTTCGTCGCGCCGTCCACCGCGAGCCCGTTCGGGTACCTGAGCCCCGTGTTCGTGCCCACGATGCGCGCCATCGGCGCGACGTTGCCGTTCGCGCCGGCCGTGAACACCACGATGCTCGAGTCCTTGAGGTTCGAGACGTAGATGTTCCCCGCGCTGTCCAACGCGATCCCACTCGGCTCGTGAAGTCCGGTGTTGGGCCCGGTGATCATCGCCGTCGGGGCGACATTCCCGTTAGCACCTGCCGCGTAGACCGTCACGCTCCCCGAATCGATGCTGTCCGTCTGGCACGCGACGTAGATGTTCCCCAAGTTGTCCACCGTGACGCCGTGCGGGAATCTCATCTTCGTGCTCGCGCCTTCGATCGTCGCCATCGGCGCCGTGTTCCCCGTCGCCCCGGCGGCGAAGATGGTCACCCTGTGCGCATTGAAATTCGTAGCGTAGAGCACTCCGTTCTTGTCCAGCGCCAAGCCGAGCGGAAGGCTGAGCTGCGTGCTCGCGCCCTGAAGCGTTGCGGCGGGCGCGACGTTCCCCTTCGCTCCGGCGGCGAAGATCAAGACCTCCGCGGGCGACGAGATCTCCACGTACAATTTCCCGGAGGCATCGGTCGCGACCCCGGACGGGAACTGGATGCCGGTGTTGTTCCCGAAGAGCGTGTCGACCGTTCCGCCCGCACCGACGCCGGCCGTCAGATAGACGACGGCGCCCTGTTGATTGAGCGAAACGTAGAATGGGGCGTGCGGGGTTCCCGGTCCCGAGCTGGAGCTGGAGGAGCAGGCGGCGATGACCGCCAGTGTCGCGAACGCTAGGACGGGACGAGTGCGGTGCGCACGACCTGCATCACGCGGCGGACCTCTCATGGAGACCTCCAGAGCGCGGCGCGGTGGGACCTTCGGAGCGCTGCGCGCGCCGTGCGCACGATCTCCGAGCTACCCTAGTAGGCAGGTCGGAGATCGTCGGGTCTCTCGCGGCGCTTCAGTCGGGGCGTCGCGGAAGGGGCGCGGACCTGAGGCATCGGGGCCCCGGCACCCGCCGGCTCGGCTCTCGCCACCAGGGATGAGCGGCTCACTCATAGAAGGCCCGGGAATTTCCGTCAAGTCTCCGGGCCCAGCGCCGCCCCACCGGGTCGGTCAGGACTACCGCTAGAATTTGCGGCTCGCCGCGTCGACCTAAACTCCCTTCTCCTCCAGCAACTTGAGGAACTGCCCCGGCTCCGTCAGCCCCAGCAGCCGCTGCGGCACGTCCGCTTCCTTGGAGAACTGCGCGATCTTCCCCAGCACCGGCAGATACTGATTCGACACCTCCAACGGCGGCGCCACGATCAGGAAGAAGAACTGCACCGGCCGATCATCGATCGCCTTGAAGTCCACCCCCGCGGGCTTCCGCCCGAACGCCACGCGCAGCTTGCTCACCACCAGACTCCGGCAATGCGGGATCGCGATCCCGCGCCCGATCCCCGTGCTCCCGAGATTCTCGCGCCGCTTGAGCATCTTGTAGAGCATCCCCTCGGACTTCTCGTCGAGCTTGAGCAGTCCGATCAGCTCTTTCAGGATCTCGTCCTTCGTCGTCCCCTCGAGGTCGAGCTTGATGGCATCGGGGGAGAAGAACTGGCGCAGTTCCATGGCGTGCGGTGCCTCTAATGATGAGTGTCGGCGCCACGGGGGGCGCGCGCCGGGTAAAGTACGGGGCGCTATGGGGTTAGTCAAACGCGCGTTGCCCCCGCTGTCATGGCGCGTTAGCCTTCTGCCATGAGCTTCCCCTTCGCGGTGCCGCACGCGGTGCCGCTCTATCTCGCGCCGATGGCCGGCGTGTCGGAGTCGCCCTTCCGGCGGCTCTGCCGGCGCTTCGGCGCGGACGTGGTCGTCACCGAGTTCCTGAGCGCCGAGGGCATCCGGCGCGAGAATCAGGCGACGATCTCGAAGCTCGCCTTCGGCGACGACGAGCGCCCGATCGGCGTGCAGATCTTCGGCGCCGAGCCGGCGGCGATGGGGGAAGCGGCGGCCTTCGTGACCGACGTGTTCGCACCGGAGTTCATCGACATCAACTTCGGATGCCCGGTCAAGAAGGTCGTCAAGCGCAACGGCGGCTCCGGATGCCTCAAGGACCTCTCCCTCGTGCAGGGAGTGATCCACGCCGTGCGCGCGAGCACGCATCTCCCCGTGACCGTGAAGATCCGCAGCGGCTGGAGCGAGGAGATGCGCAATCCGGTGGAGATCGCGCTCCGCTGCCAGGACGCGGGCGCCACCGTGCTCGCGCTGCATCCGCGTACGCGCGCCCAGATGTACACGGGCGATGCGCGCTGGGACGAGATCGCCGCCGTCGTGGACGCGCTCGACATCCCGGTGCTCGGCAACGGCGACATCCGCACCCCGGAAGACGCCGTGCGGATGCATCGCGAGACCAACTGCGCGGGGGTGATGATTGCGCGCGGGTCGTTCGGCCAGCCGTGGATCTTCGATCAGGCGCGCGCCCTCCTGGAAGGCCGGTCGATGCCCCCGGCGCCCCCGGTGGCCGAGCGCTTCGCGATCGCCATCGAGCACGCGCGCATGGCGGAGGCGTACGAAGCCGACCCGCGCGGCGCCGCCATCGAGTTCCGGAAGCACCTGGGCTGGTACGCGAAGGGGCTCCCCGGCTCCGCGGAGCTGCGCAAGCGACTGCACGCGGTGACGGCGCTCGGCGAAGTGGAAGGGATCTTCCACGATTACCTGCGCGCCGCCGAGCGCGGCGACGTGTTCGCGGAGCCTGCCGTCGCGTGATGCGTGAGCGCGTGCTCGCCCTGCTGCAGCAGGTCGCGGCGGGGGAGCTCGACGCGGCCGACGCGCTCCAGCGTCTCTCGCGCCCCGACGCTGAGGCGCTGCCGTTCGCGACCATCGATCATCATCGCGCGCTCCGCCAAGGTTTCCCCGAGGTGATCTTCGCCGAAGGGAAGACGGCCGAGCAGGTGCTCGCGATCGCGGAGCGCATCAGCGAGCACGGCGAAGGATTCCTTGCCACCAGGATCCCGGCCTCCATGCACGAAGCCCTGGCGGCAAGGTTCCCCGCCGTGCACATCGATGCCGTGGCGCGCACCGCGCATCTTCCCCCCGACTCGCCGCCGCCGGCGGGGAAGGGGACGATCCTGATCATCACGGCCGGAACGAGCGATCTCCCCGTGGCGGAAGAAGCCGCCGTCACCGCGTGCGCGCTGGGCAATCGCGTCGCGCGGCTCACCGACGTGGGGGTGGCCGGCATCCATCGCGTGCTCTCGCGCCACGAGACGCTCGCCGAGGCGCGCGTGATCATCGTGGTCGCCGGGATGGAGGGCGCGCTCCCGAGCGTGGTGGGGGGCCTCGTGGCCGTGCCCGTGATCGCGGTGCCGACGAGCGTCGGCTATGGCGCGAGCTTCGGCGGCGTCGCCGCGTTGCTCGGGATGCTGAACAGTTGCGCCTCCGGCGTGACCGTCGTCAACATCGACAACGGATTCGGGGCGGCTTACGCCGCTTCCCGCATCAACCACACCTAGGCCACTCGCGTGGGAGCCCGCCCCACGATCTTCGCGCGACCCGTCCCGCCCCGCGTCACGATCGCCCTCGGCATCTGCCTCGCGATCGTGATCCTCGCGGGAAGCGTGGTGACGTCACTCCTGGCGGCCGCGGGCGCGGCGCTCGCCGCGTTCCTCACGTGGCGCTTCGGACCCCTCCCCGGCGGCATCGTCACCGGCGCGGTCACGGCCGTGGTCATCATGGCGGACCCGCAGCTGGTGCATCCCATGGGGGACACGCTCATGGTGTGGGTGATCATCCTGGAAGTGATGGGGATGGTCACGGGCATGGTCGCGCGGCGCGAGTCCAATCGCGAGGCGGACGAGGGCTTTGGCGACGATCGCGGGCGCGGGCGCCCGACCCCCGTGCGCGGGAGCCGGCAGGTCTCCCTCGAGATGCCCAAGCAGCGCTCGAATCCCGAGATCCCCGCGCTCAAGCTTCCGCCGCGCGCGCCCGCCGAGAAGCCGGCCGCGGTCCCCGAGCCCTTCCCGGAGCTGCTCGAGAATCCCACCGGGGAGATGGCGATCCAGGATCTCGAACGCGATGTGGTGTCGCGCTTCCTGCGCGACGTGCGTGACGCGCTCGGCGCGGACGAAGTGGCCCTCTGGCAGCACTTCGAGGACACGGATGAAGTGAAGCCCTACGCGGCCGCGGTGCACCTGGCGGAGGAGCTCAAGCTCGAGACCAAGCCCCCCGTCGACACGCTCGTGCACGCCGCGTCGCTGGGAGGGACGGGCACGAACTACGACAACGAGATGAACTATTTCTACGCGATCCCGGCGGGGGCGGAGGGGCGCTTCCACGGGGCGCTGGGCGTGTACGCGGAGGACGGTCGCAGCTTCAATCGCGATCGCGCCAAGGCGTCGCTCAAGGGATTCGCGGACCGGCTGGCGGAGATCCTCCACCTGCTCTACGACGGGCGCGAGACGCGGCGCTACCGCGGCAAGGTCGAAGAGGTCGCGACGGCCGTGCAGCGGATCCAGAAGCAGCAGGAGACCAAGGCGCTCTACGGCGTGATCTGCCGGTCGGCGCGAGAGGTGTGCACCGCGTCGCGCGCGGCGCTCGTCACCTGGGACAAGGGTTCCGACGATTGGCGGGTGGTGCACATGGATCCGCCGGGGAACCTCCCGACCACGATCGCTCCCGGCTCGCTCGCCGGCCTCGCGCTCACGAAGGAGCGGAACGTGCTCCTGCGCGAGAACTTCAAGTACGCGTCGCTGGTGCTGTTCGCGAGCGGGGACACGAACCCGAAGCCGGGCTCGGCGGCGGCGATCGGCCTCACGCGTGAGCGCGACGGCGAGGTGATCGGCGCCATCGTCGTGACCGGGGACCGCGCGGCGCAGATCACCGCGGTCGAATTGAACAACCTCAAGCCGCTCGCCCGCACGGCCGCCGCGCAGCTCCTGGCGGTGCGCCAGTTCGAGGAGGCGAAGGGGCAGGCCACGCGCGACGCGCTCACCGGGCTGTACAACCGTCACGCGTTCGACGAACGGATGAAGTCGATGCTCGCGTTCACCGAGCGCGAAGGGCAGCCGCTGTCGCTCATCCTGACGGACGTGGACAAGTTCAAATCGATCAACGACACGTACGGCCACGCGGCCGGCGACGAAGTGCTGCGCAGCCTGGGCAAGCTCCTCGGGGGCAATCAGCGGAAGGGGGACTTCGTGGCCCGGTACGGCGGCGAGGAGATCGCCATCATCCTCGCCAACCAGCGAAGCGACTCCGCGCAGCAGGTGGCCGAACGCATGCGGAGCGCGGTGGAGCGGATGGAAGTGATGTTCGAGGGGAAGCGGATCCCGGTGACGGCGTCCTTCGGAGTCGCGACCATCCCCGAGCACGCCGCGGACGAGGAGGCTCTCTTCAAGGCGACCGACGAAGCCCTCTACGCCGCGAAGCACGGCGGCCGGAACAGAGTTGAAGTGGCGCAGCTAAGAGCCGTGGAATCATGATGTTACGGAAGCGACTTAAAGCGCCGTACTAATTCTCGGCCGCTTGATATGCCGCGCCGTTGCCGTTAGACTTTGACTGTCGTCGACTGCCGTTGACTGCCGTTGACTGCCGTTGACTGCCGTTGACTGCCGTTGACTGCCGTTGACTGCCGTTGACTGCCGTTGACTGCCGTCGACTGTCGTCGACTGTCGTCGACTGTCGTTAGTAAGGGGGCGACTGGCTTCGACGGGATAAGTGAAGCCGTGGCCGCGTGCCCAGGTGTCGGGTCCTGGTAAATCCTCCGGCAAACGCTACAACTGCCAACTCCAACTTGGCTCTGGCTGCGTAACTTCGGTTACCGCACCTGCCCGTAGGGAAGCTCTCCTGAGGCGGTTCTACGGGTATCGCAAATTCGGGATAGTCCGGCGGTGCGTCTCCCGCCACCGGGCGAAGCTCTAGGAGACTCGTCCAGACGTCGGCGGCTCATCGGCCAGCGGCTGGAGACCTCAACTGGTGAGCTACGCACGTAGACGCTGTGGTGGATCGTGTCTCGGACCGGGGTTCGATTCCCCGCGCCTCCATGATCATCGAGGGCCGTTCGCGGATCACGCGGACGGCCCTTCTCGCGATGGTGAGATGTCACGTTCTTCGAGGCCGCCTCCGGGGTAGTCTCGGAGAGATGCCCGCGTCGACCTCTCACCCACGGCCGCGGCCGAAGCTTCCCCTGCTGATCGGCCTCTCCTCGATCCTCGCGATCCTCGCGGGAGCGGTCGGGGTGCTCGCGCTCATCCTGGTCGAGTTGTCCGGAGGTGGGGTGACGCGCGTGAACGAACGCGTCGTCAGCGGCTCGCAAGCGGCGATGGTCATCGTCGGGATGGCGCTCGTGGTCGTGGGGATGTTCGTCGTCGGCCTCGCGGCGCTCCGGCACGAACGGTGGACGCGCCCTGTTCTCGTACTCGCGTTCGTTGCACTCATCGGAGCTCTGGCGTGGCAGGTCACGACCGTGCCTCCGTGGACGGGCATCGCGGCCGGCGCGCTCCTCATGCTGTGCGTGCTGTGGTACTTCTATCACAAGCGCTCCGTCGTGACGTACTACGCGGCCGTCGAGGAGGCGAACTTCGTCGGCTTTCGCTACGGCCAGGCGCGCGCGGACCTGCCGATCGGGTGGTGGCGCCGGCACTGGGGTTGGGCCGCTCTCGTCTTCGCGGTCTTCTGCGGCGTGCTCGGAGAGCGGGAGCTGCAGCAGTGGCGGCACATGCCGGTGATCGTGAATGCGGTGAGCGTGGCGCGCGGCGACGCGAGGACCGACTCGGCGCTCGGGACGCCCGTCAGGATGGGGCTGTTCCCGGCGGGGCAGATCGAGTTCGCGGCGGGGAAGGCCGCGCTCTCGATCCCGGTGCGAGGACCCAAGGCGGCGGGACTCCTGTTCGTGACGGCGGCGAGGGATTCGGGGGATTGGCGCTACACGTCGATGGTGCTGGCGCGTCCCGGAGGGAGCGACACGCTCGTCTGGGTGCCGAGCGCTCTCGCGACCGCGGCCGCGCCCACGTTGCGGTGACCCTCGCGCGGTAGCGTGCGGCGCGAGTCGCGTTAGGTTGGGCACATGGCGGATGCCGTCATGGAGGATCACGATGCCGGACCGTCGGCCGCGCTCGCGCGCGCTGCCGCCGTGGAAGGGGCCGCGTCCGCACCGCTCCTGAGCGGCTCGAGCGAGATCCGATTCGGCACCGCGTCGTGGACCGATCCCACGATCACCGCCGACGGCGTGTTCTATCCGCCATCGGCCGCGAACCCCGAAGCACGGCTCAGGTACTACGCGTCCAAGTTCTCGGTCGTCGAGGTCGACTCGAGCTACTACGCGCTCCCGTCGCGCAAGAACGCCGAGCTGTGGGTGGAACGCACGCCGCCGGGCTTCCTGTTCGACATCAAAGCGCACGCGCTGATGACGGGACAGCCGAGCGAGGTGAGCCGGCTCCCCAAGGAGCTCAAGGCCGCGCTCCCGAAGCAGGTGTCGGAGAAGCCACGGGTCTACGCGAAGGACCTGCCGCCGGAGCTGCGCGCGGAGATCTGGACGCGGTTCCGCGATGCGATCGAGCCGCTGCGCGCCGCGGGGAAGCTCGGCGCGGTGATGCTGCAGTATCCGCGGTGGGTCACGCCGTCGGGGCGCGCGCGCGCCGAGCTCGCCGAGGCCGCCGAACGGCTGAACGGCCTCCCGTGCACGGTGGAGTTCCGGAATTCACTTTGGTTCGCGGGCGATTCCGCCGCGCGCACGATGCGCTCGCTGGAGGAACTCGCTCTCAGCTTCGTGATGGTCGACGCGCCGCAAGGGATGGGGTCGAGCGTGCCTCCCATCGTGGCCGTGACGAACACGGACCTCGCCGTGATCCGCCTGCACGGCCGCCGCGCGGAAACGTGGGAGGCGCAGGGGATCCCGGTGGTCGAGCGCTTCCGCTACCTGTACTCCGAGAGCGAGCTCGCCGAATGGGTGCCGCGCGTGCGCGAGGCCGCCGAGAAGGCGCGGCAGGTGCACGTGCTCATGAACAACTGCTACGCGAACTACGGGATCACCAATGCGCTCGAGCTCGCGGCGCTGGTGCGGAAGGCGTATGCGAAGGGCTGAGATCGGCGTGGCGGATGCATGGTGCCTCCTGCTCTGCGTCGCCGGGAGCTCGATGCTCGCGAGCTGCCGCCCCGAGATCCCATTGGGGTGGAAATCGCACATCGTCTCCGATTCCCTCGTCGTCTGGCTCCCGCCGAGCTACTGGACGCTCCCGAATGAAGGCGATGGCCCGCAATTCGCCGACAGCAGCCACTCCACGTACCTGCAGCGCGTGCCGGCGAAGCAACTCTACGAACCGTGGCTCATCAGCCGCGCCACGCGGGAGGGCCCGCTGTCCGTGCAGGAGCGGAGGACGGACACGCTCACCGTCGGCGGGCGGCTGTTGGTGGTGGAGCGCGGGATCGGGAGCGGTCTCGTGGGGCGGCCGGCGCGCGAGCGGCTGATCGCGGTGCACATCCCGTTGGATGCGCGGAGCGGGGCGGTGCTCTTCTCGGCCTACGACGGCGACGCCGACCGCACGCTCATCGCGATCGCGGCGACGGTGACGCTCCGGGACATGCCCTAGGGATCAGTCCGCTGCCGCCAGCGCGGCGTGCGCCGCGGCGAGCCGCGCGATCGGCACGCGGTACGGGGAACAGCTCACGTAGTCGAGGCCGGCGTCGTGGCAGAAGGCGATCGAGCGCGGATCGCCGCCGTGCTCGCCGCAGATCCCGGTCTTCAGGCCCGCGCGCGTCTTCCGCCCGCCGGCGACCGCCATGCGCACGAGCTTGCCGACGCCGTTGATGTCCAGCGTCTGGAACGGATCCTCGGCCAGGATGCCGCGCTCGATGTAGGCGGGGAGGAAACGGCCGGCGTCGTCGCGCGAGAGGCCGAGCGTGGTCTGCGTGAGGTCGTTCGTGCCGAACGAGAAGAAGTCCGCGGCCGTGGCGATCTCGTCCGCGGTGAGGGCGGCGCGCGGGAGCTCGATCATCGTGCCGATCGAGAAGGCGACTTGCTCGTCCATCGCGCCGAGAGTCTGCTTGGCGGTCTCCTCGATCACGCGGCGCTGGTCCTCGAGCTCCTTCACGATGGCCACGAGGGGCACCATGATCTCCGGGTGCACCTCGATGCCGCGGCGCTTCGCGCGCACGGCTGCCTCGATGATCGCTCGCACCTGCATCTCGGTGATCTCGGGGTACACGACGCCCAGACGGCAGCCGCGGTGCCCGAGCATGGGGTTCGCCTCGCGCAGCGACTCCACGATGTGGCTGAGCTCCGAGCGCGTGAGCCCCAGCCGGCGGGCGAGACGCTTCGCGTCCTCGCCGCCGTGCGGGAGGAATTCGTGGAGCGGGGGATCGAGGAGCCGGATGGTGACCGGACATCCGTTCATCGCGTCGAAGATCCCTTCGAAGTCCGCGCGCTGCATCGGGAGGAGCTTGGCGAGCGCGCGCCGGCGGCCGGCTTCGTCGCGCGCGACGATCATCTCGCGCATCGCGGTGATCCGGTCCCCCTCGAAGAACATGTGCTCGGTGCGGCAGAGGCCGATCCCCTCGGCGCCGAAGGCGCGCGCGATGCGCGCGTCGTGCGGCGTGTCGGCGTTGGCGCGCACCCTGAGGCGGCGCGCGCCGTCGGCCCAGCCGAGCAGGCGCGCGAAGCGCTGGTAGTCGCGCGACTCGTCCGCGCGCATCTGCCCCGACGACACGCGTACGACATCGCTCGGGATGGTCGGGAGGTCGCCCCTGAAGACGCGCCCCGTGGCGCCGTCCAGCGTGATCCAGTCCCCCTCGCTCACGGTGACATCGCCCACCGTGAACGCGCGCCGCGCGAGGTCCACGCGGATCGCGGTGCATCCCACGATGGCGCACTTGCCCATCCCGCGCGCCACCACCGCCGCGTGGCTCGTCATCCCGCCGCGCGACGTGAGCACCGCGCGGCTCGCGACGATGCCGTGGAAGTCCTCCGGCGTGGTCTCCTCGCGCACGAGGATCACGCGCTCGCCTTTCGCGGCGCGCTGCTCCGCGATGTCGGGATCGAACACCGCCTGCCCGCTCGCGGCCCCCGGGCTCGCGGGGAGCCCCACCGCGAGCGGCGTCGCGTTCGCGGACGGATCGATGATCGGATGCAGGAGCTGGTCGAGCTGCGACGGCTGCACGCGCAGCACCGCTTCGCTCGGAGAGATGAGCTTCTCGCTCACCATCTCGTCCGCGATCCGCACGGCCGCGGCCGCGGTGCGTTTCCCGGTGCGCGTCTGTAGCAGGTAGAGCGTGCCGCGCTCCACCGTGAACTCGAGGTCCTGCATGTCGTGATAGTGCTGCTCGAGCGTCTCCTGCACGCCGAGGAGCGACTTGTACGCGGCGGGGAACCGCCGCGCCATCTCGGCGATCTCGAGCGGCGTGCGGATGCCGGCGACCACGTCCTCGCCCTGCGCGTTCACGAGGAACTCGCCGTAGAAGCGCTTCTCGCCGGTGGAGGGATCGCGCGTGAACGCCACGCCCGTTCCCGAGTCGTCGCCGAGGTTGCCGAACACCATGGCCTGCACGTTCACCGCGGTGCCGAGCGTCTCGGGGATGCGATTCACGCGGCGGTAGTCGACCGCCTTCTTGAGCATCCACGAGCGCCAGACCGCCTCGATGGCCCCCCAGAGCTGCGCGCGCGGCTCCTGCGGGAAGTCCGCCCCCGTGCGCGTGCGCACGAGCGTCTTGTATTCGGCCACCAACTGGCGCAGCTCCGGCTCATCGAGCTGGGAATCGTTCGCGACGCCCTTCGCCATGCGCTTCGAGCGCAGCAGCAGCTCGAACTCCTCGCTCGGCACGTCGAGCACGACGTCGCCGTACATCTGCACGAACCGGCGGTAGGAGTCGAAGGCGAAGCGCGGGTTCGCGGTCTCGCTCGCGAGCGCCTCGGCGGTGGCGTCGTTGAGGCCGAGGTTCAGGATGGTCTCCATCATCCCCGGCATCGAGCTCGGCGCCCCCGAGCGAACGGACACGAGCAGCGGCCGCTTCGTGCTCCCGAAGCTGCGTCCGGCGGTGGCCTCGAGCTTCGCGAGGTGCGTGTCGACTTCCTCGCGCAGTCCGTCCGGCGGGGCGCGGAGCGCGAGATAGTCGATGCAGGCCGAGCACGCGATCGTGAAGCCCGGCGGCACGGGGATCCCGATGTTCGTCATCTCGGCAAGGCCCGCCCCTTTGCCGCCGAGCACGGCCTTCATCTGGGCCGTCCCGTCCGCCTTGCCGTTGCCGAAGAAATGGACCAGCGAGGTCATCCGCCGAGCGCTCCGTTCCCTCCGTCCAGACGAAGCTTATCGGTGTCGCTCGGCGGCGCTGTCGGGTAATCCCCGGAGAAACAGGCGTGGCAGAACCCCTTCGGCCCGTCGGGGACGGCGTTGAGCATGCCGTCGAGCGAGAGGTAGGCCAGGGATTCGACGCCCAGATGCTTGGCGATCTCGGCCACCGAATGGTTCGCGGCAATCAATTCCTTCTTGGACGGCGTGTCGATGCCGTAGAAGCAGGGGCCCGTGACCGGCGGTGACGCGATGCGCATGTGCACCTCGCGCGCCCCCGCCTGGCGCACAAGGGAGACGAGGCCGCGCGTGGTGGTCCCGCGCACGATCGAGTCGTCGATCATCACCACCGAGCGGCCGTCGAGCACCTCGCGCACGGCGTTGTACTTGATCTTCACTTTGTCGTCGCGCCCGGACGGCTGGATGAAGGTGCGTCCGACGTAATGATTGCGGATGAGCGCGAGCTCGAGGGGGAGACCGGTCTCCTCCGCGTAGCCGAGCGCGGCGGCGTTGGCGGAGTCGGGGACGCCGAACACGAGGTCGGCCCCCGGGGCGGGGGATTCCTTGCCGAGCTGCCGGCCGAGGGCGCGGCGCGCGCGGTCCACGCTCCCGCCGCCGTAGATGCGGCTGTCGGGGCGCGCGAAGTACACGTACTCGAACACACAGCGCGCGAGCGGGATCCTGGGGCCCACGCGGATGCTCCGCATCCCGGTCGCATCCACGACCACGATCTCGCCGGGCTCGACATCGCGCACGTACGTGGCGCCCACGATGTCGAGCGCGCACGTCTCGCTCGCGAACACCGTGGCGCCGCCCAGCGAGCCCATCGCGAGCGGACGCCAGCCGCGAGGATCGCGCGCGGCGAGCAACGAGTCGCCGGTGGCGATCACCAGGGAATAGGCTCCCTCCACGCCGCGCAGTGCGTCGGCGAGGCGCTCTTCCGGCCGGGCGCTGCGCGAGCGCGCCATGCGGTGCACGAGCACCTCGGAGTCCATCGTGCTCGAGAAGATGGAGCCCGTGTCCTCGAGCTCGCGCCGGAGCTCGATCGCGTTCACGAGGTTGCCGTTGTGCGCGAGCGCGATGTACCCGTCGCGGAAGCGGGCGAGGATGGGCTGCGCGTTCTCCAGCGTGGTCGCCCCGGCGGTGCTGTACCGCGTGTGGCCGATCGCGAGCGGCCCGGACAGCGCCGCGAGGCGCTCCGGGGTGAATCCCTCGGAGACGAGCCCCATGCGGCGGAGCGTGGTCGCGTGTCCATGCTGGTCCACCGCGACGATCCCCGCCGATTCCTGCCCCCGGTGCTGCAACGAGTACAAGCCGAGGTGAACGAGACTGCTCGCGTCCTTGATGCCGCGGACGCCGAAGATGCCGCACATGTCTACACCACTGCCGGTTCGGGTGCCGCCGCAACAGCGCCGGTGGCGCGCGCCATGATCGTCGGGATCGCGTCGTGGTACGCGCGCGCCAGCCGCTCCACCGGAGCTTCCAGCGTCGGGCCCGCGCCGGTGATCGTGAAGCGCGCCGGGGCGCGCACGGTGCCGATGCGCCGCGCGGGCACGCCGTGCCGCTTCGCGATCGCGATCACCGCGTCGGGCGCCGCCGTACCGACCACGATGCGCGCCTGCGCCTCGCCGAAGAGCGAGGCGCGGGGCGCGAGCGCGCTCCACGCGGACAGATCCACCTCGGCGCCCGTGGGATGCTCGCGGTCGCCCACGCAGCACTCCGCGAGCGCCACGGCGAGACCTCCCTCGGCGCAGTCGTGGGCGTTGGCCACGTGCCCCGCGGCGATCGCCTCGAGGAGCGCGTCGATCGTCGCGCGCTCGCGCGCGAGATCGCACGCGGGCGGCGCGCCGGCGGTCAGGCCGTGGATGCGCGCGAAGTACTCGCTCGCTCCGAGCTCGTTCGAGGGCTCACCGAGGAGAACGATCGCGTGCCCCGGGGTCCTGAACGCGGCGCGCGTGACGTGCGCGAGCCGCTCCACCACGCCCACCATGCCGATCACGGGGGTGGGGAAGACCGCCCCCGCCGGGCTCTCGTTGTAGAAGCTCACGTTGCCGCCGGTGACCGGGGTGTCGAGCGCGCGGCACGCTTCGCCCATGCCGAGCACCGCCTCGCGGAACTGGAAGAAGACCTCCGGCCGCGTGGGGTTCCCGAAGTTCAGGCAATTCGTGATCGCGCGCGGGCGCCCGCCGGCGCACGCGACGTTGCGCGCCGCCTCCGCGACCGCGATGCGGCCCCCCAGCCGCGGATCGAGGTGCACGTAGCGCCCGTTGCAGTCGGTCTTGAGGGCGAGCGCCTTGTCGGTGCCGCGCACGCGCACCACGGCCGCGTCGGCCGCGCCCGGGAGGAGCACCGTGTTCGTGCGCACGGTGCTGTCGTACTGGCGCGTGACCCAGCGCTTGCTCGCGATCGTGGGCGACGAGAGGAGCCGCTCGAGCGTCCACGCGGGATCCCTCTCCTCCGCGCGCGGCGCGACCGCGTGCACGTCGCGCGCGCGCAGCGCCGCGATGGCGTCGCTCTCGCGCGCGTCGGGCGTGTAGACGGGACAGTCGGTCACCAGGCGCGAGCCCGGGAACTCCGCGACCACGCGCGCGCCCTCCGTGACGCGGTACACCGGCTCCGCGATCACCTCGCCGATCGGTTCCGCGGCGAGGTCCCATTTCGCGAGGATGGCGCGCACTTGTTCCTCGCGCCCGCGCTTGGCGACCACGAGCATCCGCTCCTGCGATTCGCTGAGCAGGATCTCGTACGGCGTCATCGCGCGCTCGCGCACCGGCACCTTGGTCACGTCGATCGTGACCCCGACGTCGCCGCGCGCCGCCATCTCCGCGGAGCTCGACGTCAGCCCCGCCGCCCCCATGTCCTGGATCGCGACGATGTGCCCGCTCTTGATCAGCTCGAGGCTCGCCTCGAGGAGGAGCTTCTCGGTGAACGGGTCCCCCACCTGCACGCGCGGGCGCTTCGCGTCGCTCTGCGCGGAGAGGTCCTCGCTCGCGAAGCTCGCGCCGTGGATCCCGTCGCGCCCCGTGCGCGCGCCCACCGCGATGATCGGATTGCCCACGCCCTCCGCCTTGGCGCGGATGAGGTCGCGCTCGTGCATGAGCCCCACGCACATCGCGTTGACCAGCGGATTCCCCTCGTACGAGGGATCGAACATCACCTCGCCCGCGACGGTGGGGATGCCGACGCAGTTGCCGTAGTCGCCGATCCCCTTCACGACGCCGCCGAACAGGTAGCGCACGCGCGGGCTGTCGAGCGAGCCGAAGCGGAGGGAGTCGAGCATCGCGATCGGCCGTGCGCCCATCGTGAACACGTCGCGCAGGATGCCGCCCACGCCGGTGGCCGCGCCCTGGTACGGCTCGACGGCCGACGGATGGTTGTGCGATTCGATCTTGAACGCGACCGCGAGCCCATCCCCGATCGCGATGACGCCCGCGTTCTCCCCGGGCCCCTGCAGCACCCAGGGGGCCTGCGTGGGGAGCGTGCGCAGCACGGGGCGCGAGTGCTTGTAGGAGCAGTGCTCGCTCCACAGGGCGCTCACGATGCCGAGCTCGGTGAACGTGGGCTGGCGGCCGAGCATGGCCACCAGCCGTTCGAATTCCTGCGGCGTGAGCCCGTGCTCCGCCACGAGGGCCGGCGTGATCGCCGGGTCGCCGGGGCGCGGGCTCGCGCTCATCGCTCGATCACTCCCTCGGCGGCTTCGCGGCCGTCGAGTCGAACTTCTTGGTCATGGGGATCGTATCCTTCTTCGCGGTGTCCGCCTTCTTGGCGCTGTCCGCGGGCGCCGCCACCGGGAGCGGCTTCGGCACGATCGCCGGCATCACCGTGGCGCGCGCGCTGTCGGTGGGCGGCTTCGGCGCGGCCGTCGGCTCCGCGCCCCCCTTCCGCGCCGCGCCCTCCTTCTTCGCCTCCGCGGCGGTCACCATGTTCGGCGAGCTGCTCTGCCCGGTGTAGTGCCGTTTCGGGTCGCGGAAGATCGCGTCGAACACCTTGTCGTGGCTGAGCATCACGACGTCCTGCATGCCGCAGGTCTTCCCGCACGAATTGGCGTAGAAGAGGTACGTGACGGTGTCCGTCGACTTCGCGGACGCGGGGGGGCCGAGATGTTCGATCACCTGCGCCTTGGACATGCCGGGGTCGATGGTGTTGTCACGGCCCTGGGCGCTCGCGGCGACCGAGAGGATCGCGGCGGCGACGGCGAGAACGACGGGGACGAGCGGGCGACGCATAGGCACCTCGTTGGTCAGGCGGACACGCGAGCGAGCAGGGACTGGAAGAGCGCGAGACCATCTCCCGAGCTGACGAGCGGGTCCACCGCCCGTTCGGGATGCGGCATGAGACCGAGCACGTTCCCTTCGGCGCTGACGATGCCGGCGATGGAGCGCATCGAGCCGTTCGGATTCGCCGCGTCGGTGATCGCGCCGGCGGCGTCGGCGTAGCGGAACACGACGCGCCCTTCCCGCTCGAGGCGGTCGAGCGTGTCGTCGTCGGCGGTGAACCGGCCGTCGCCGTGCGCGACGGGGAGGCGCAGGAGCTGGCCGGGGGCGTACCGGTTCGTGAACATCGTGTCGCTCTGCTCGACGCGCACGGTCACCGTGTCGCCCACGAACTTGAGCGACGCGTTGCGCAGGAGCGCTCCGGGCAGGAGCCCCGCCTCGCACGCGATCTGGAACCCGTTGCAGAAGCCGATCACGGGGCCGCCGCGCCGGGCGTGCTCCGCCACCTCCTGCATGATCGGGCTGAAGCGCGCGATCGCGCCGGCGCGCAGATAGTCGCCGTAACTGAATCCGCCCGGGAGGATGATGACGTCGCTCCCTTCGAGATCGTGCGCCTTGTGCCACAGGTAGACCGCGGTCTCGCCGAGGCGGTCGGCGATCGCGCGGAACGCGTCGTAGTCGCCGTTGGAGCCGGGGAAGGTGACGATGCCGAACTTCACGCGGCCCTCACGGCGGCGATCTCGAAGTCCTCGGTGACCGGGTTCGCGAGGAGGCGCTCGCACATCTCGCGCACGCTCGACTCCGCGGCGGCGGCCGTCGCGGCGTTCACGTCGAGCACGAGATGGCGCCCCACGCGCGCGTCGGCCACGCCGCCGAATCCCAGCGTGTGGAGCGCATCGGCCACGGCTTTCCCCTGCGGATCGAGGATGCCCTGGCGCGGCACGATGTGGACCGACACGCGGAAGGTGCTCATTCGTGCGTCTCCGGCGGACGGTGGAACGGGTTCATCGCTTCGCGCACGCGGCCGAAACGGCGGCGCGCGTGCCCACCGGGGCGTTCGCCGAGCGCCACGTGGCGATAGTCCTCCTCGTCGGGTTCCTCATCCTCATCGCGGTCGTTGAGCGGATCGCTCTTGGGGAGCTCCTCGAGGAGGCCGAGGAGGATCGTCTTCACGAAGCCGTAGCTCACGTAGAGCATCATCGCCGGGAAGGCGTACTGCGCGGGGCGCGACGCCACCAGCGCGAGGATCGCCACGAGGAGCACCGAGCCGATGATGCTCGGCACGTTCTTCGCGCTCACCGTGGGGAGCGCGGGGTAGAGCACGTGGCTGATCATCAGGAAGCTGAGGAGCGCCATGAGCCCGGGGATCACGCTGTGCCAGGGGAGCGTCTCCACGACCGTCTGCGTGTACAGCGGCGTCTGGCTGAACCAGTAATAGGTGGCGAGCGTCATCCCGGCCGCGGGGCTCGGGAGGCCGTGGAAGTGCGTCTTCGCGCGCCCGCCCTGCTCGATGTTGAAGCGCGCGAGGCGCATCACCACGCACGCGATGTAGATGAAGCAGAAGAGCCACGCCCAACCATCCTGGTTGAGCACGGCGAAGTACATGATGAACGCCGGCGCGACGCCGAAGCTCACCGCGTCGACGAGCGAGTCGAGCTCGACGCCGAAGCGGCTCACGGTGCGCGTCATGCGCGCCACGCGGCCGTCGAGCGCGTCCATGATGCCGCTGAGCACCACGCAGGTGCCCGCCCACGCGAAGTCCTTGCGGTACGCCGAGACGATCGCGAAGACGCCGAAGAACAGGTTCCCGAGCGTGAACCCGTTCGGGAGGAGCACGATCGCGCGCCGCATCACGGGGCGGGGGGCCCGTTCCATGTCCATCAGGGCAGCTCCGCGAGCACGGTCACGCCCGCCACCGGAAGGTCCCCGACTTTCACGCGGAGCACGGCGCCCTCCGGCACGAACACGTCCACGCGCGACCCGAAGCGGATGAGTCCCATGCGGTCCCCCTGCGCCACGTTGTCGTTGAGGACGGGATACGTGATGATGCGGCGGGCGATCAAGCCGGCGATCTGCCGCACGAGGACGCGCCGCCCGCCGCGCTCGATGCCCACGGAGCTCTGTTCGTTCTCGATGCTCGCGCGCTCGGCATGCGCGTCCAGGAACTTCCCCGGGACGTACTTGAGGTACGACACCGTGCCGCCGAACGGATACCGGTTCACGTGCACGTTGAAGATGTTCATGAAGATCGAGATCCGCTGCGCGCGGCCGCGGAAGAAGTCCGGCTCGTCCACCGTGGTGATCAGCACCACGCGGCCGTCGGCGGGAGCGATCACGAGATCGTCGCCGCGCGCGCCGCTCCGCTCCGGATCGCGGAAGAACGCGGCGCACCAGATCGCCACCGCCAGCAGGAGCGCGGCGGCGAGCCAGAGCGGCCACGAGCGCGCGAGGAGGGCGAACACCAGCGCCACCGCCGCGATGGCGAACGCGCCGGCGATGTAGGCGAGTCCCTCGCGCGCGAAGTTCATGCGAGCCCCGTGAGGTCGAGCGGCGCGCCGGTGATCCGCCGGAACGCGTCGCGGTAGCGCTCGCTCGTGGCGGTCACGACCTCCGCCGGGAGCACGGGGGGCGGCGCCTCGCCATTCCAGCGCCCCGCCTTGCGCTCCGCGTCCAGGTAATCGCGGAGCGGCTGCTTGTCGAAGCTCGGCTGCGATCCGCCGGGACGGTACGCGTCCGCCGGCCAGAAGCGCGAGCTGTCCGGCGTCATCACTTCGTCGATGAGGAGGATGCGGCCGTCCGCCCCCCGCCCGAACTCGAACTTCGTGTCCGCGATGATGATCCCTCGCTCCGCCGCGAGCGCGCGCCCGCGTTCGTAGATGAGCCGCGATTTCGCTTCCAGCTCCGCGGCCGCGTCGGCGCCGATCTCCTGGCGCATCCGCGCGATCGTGATGTTCTCGTCGTGCCCCGTCACCGCTTTGGTGGCCGGACTGAACACCGGCGGCTCCAGCCGGTCGCTCTCGCGGAGCCCCTTTGCCAGCGGCTCCCCCGCGAGCGTCCCTTCCTTGGCGTACTCCTTCCACGCCGAGCCCGAAATATAACCCCGGATCACGCACTCGATGGGGAACACGGTGGTGCGCCGGCAGAGCATCGCGCGTCCCGCGATCTCGCGCTCGTGCCCCCGGAGCGCGGGCACGGCCGCCACGATCGCGGCGGCGTCCGACGCGAGCACGTGGTGCGGCACCACGCCCTCCAGCTGCTTGCACCACCACGCGGTGAGCTGCGTGAGCACCGCGCCCTTGTAGGGGACCGCCTCCTTCATCACGACGTCGAACGCGCTCACGCGATCGGTCGCGACGAGGAGGAGCCGATCGCGGTCCACGACGTACACGTCGCGGACCTTGCCCCGCATCAGGAGCTCGAGCGGGAGCGTGCTCGTGGCCATCGCCGCCGTCATACGCGCAGCGCCTCCGCGCTCGCCGCCGCGGGCGAGGCCTCGAGGATCGGATCGGCGACCTCGGCCAGGAACTCGTCCACCTGCGCGGCCGCGCGCCCGGTGAACTGCACCGGATCGGCGAGCTCCCGTAGCTCCGCCAACGGGACGCCGAACGCGGCGTCCGCCGCGAGGCGTTCGAAGAGATCGTTGGCCGGGGCGCCGTCCTTGAGCGCGCGGGCCGCGTCGATGCTGTGGCGGCGGATCGTCTCGTGCGCCGCTTGCCGGTCGCCGCCGCCGCGCACCGCGCGCACGAGGAGCTTCTCGGTGGCCATGAAGGGGAGTTCGTCGGCGAGGCGCCGCCGGATGCGCGCGGGGTGCACTTCGAGTCCGGACGCGATGTTCTCGTAGAGGATCAGCATGGCATCGGTGGCGAGGAAGGATTCGGGGAGCACGAGGCGCCGGTTGGCGCTGTCATCGAGCGTGCGCTCGAAGAACTGCACGCTGTGGGTCTGGTTCGCGTTCGGCTCGAGCGAGAGCACGAAGCGCGCGAGCGACGCGATCCGCTCGCTGCGCATCGGGTTGCGCTTGTAGGCCATGGCGGAGGAGCCAATCTGTTCCTTCTCGAACGGTTCCTCGATCTCGCCGAAGGCCTGCAGCACGCGGAGGTCGGCGCTGAACTTCGCGGCGCTCGCCGCGAGGCCGGCCACCACGCCGAGCACCTGCGCGTCGATCTTCCGCGTGTACGTCTGCCCCGCGACGGGGATCGCCTGCGCGAAGCCCATCTTGCGCACCACGAGCGCCTCGAGGCGCCGCACCTTCTCGTGGTCGCCCCCGAACAGCTCGAGGAAGCTCCCCTGCGTGCCCGTCGTCCCCTTCACGCCGCGCAAGGGGAGCGCCGCCACGCGCGCATCGAGGTCGGCGAGGTCGAGCACGAGGTCCTGCATCCAGAGCGTGGCGCGCTTCCCGACCGTCGTGAGCTGCGCCGGCTGCAAGTGCGTGTACGCGAGCGTCGGCTCGCGCTTCCACGCGCGCGCGAACGCCGCGAGGGCGCGCATCACGCCCACCGCGCGCGCGCGCAGGAGGCCGAGCGCCTCGCGCATGAGGATCAGATCGGCGTTGTCGGTGACGAACGCGCTCGTGGCGCCGAGGTGGATGAACGCGCGCGCGGCCGGCGCCGCTTCGCCGAACGCGTGCACGTGCGCCATCACGTCGTGGCGGAAGCGCCGCTCGAACTCGGCCGCGCCCACGAAGTCGATGTCGTCCAGGTGCGCGCGCATCTGCGCCAGCCCCGCGTCGGTGACGGCGGTGACCCCGAGCTCGCGCTCCGATTCGGCGAGCGCGAGCCAGAGCCGGCGCCAGAGCGCGTGCCGCCGCTGCGGCCCCCAGAGCGCGAGCATCGCGCGCGACGCGTAGCGTGCGGAGAGCGGGGAGGCGTAGGCGTCGTGTTCGGTCATCGCACCATGAAGTCCGTGGAGTAGATGCGCCCACCGCGCTCGAAGTACATGCGGATCACCGCGCGGCTCCCCGCATCGCCGATCGCCTTCTCGACGTCCGCCGCGGTCGAGATCGGGTCGCGGTTCACCTGCACGATCACGTCCCCCTTCTCCAGACCGAGGTCCTGCGACACGCGGTCGCTCACGTTGTAGATCAGCGCGCCCTTCGCGCTGTGCACGCCGCGCTCCGCGCGGATGGCCGGCGTGAGCGTCACGAGCTCGAGCTCGCGCATCACCGCGACCTTCGGCGCGTTCACTTCCGGCAGGTCGGCCACCGTCACGGTCACCACGAAATGCCGGTCCCCGCGCTTGAGCGTGAGCGGCACCTGCTCCCCCACGCGCAGGTCCAGGAGCTCCGCTTCCCAGTCGAACGCCGTGCGGATGGAGCGATTGCGCGATTTCTCGAGGACGTCGCCGCGCATGATCCCCGCCTTGTCGGCGGGGGAGCCCGGCACCACCGAGGTCACGCGCATCGCCATGCGTGGATCGGCGTGCACGTTCGGTCCCGAGGGGATCTCGAGCTTGAGCCCAACCCACGGCCGCCGCACCGAGCCGTGCGCGAGCAGATCGTCGGTGACGCGGCGCACGCGGTCGATGGGGATCGCGAAGCCGAGCCCCACCGAGCCGCCGCTCGGCGAGAAGATCGAGCTGTTCACGCCGATCACGTTCCCCTCCGCATCCACGAGCGGCCCCCCGGAGTTGCCGGGATTGATCGCGGCGTCGGTCTGGATCATGTCGACGTAGATCGCCGAGCCCTCGCTCCGCGCCACGAGATTGCGCCCGGTGCCGCTGATGACGCCCACCGTCACGCTCGGTTCCGAGTTGCCCAGGAGGAACCCGTACGGGTTGCCGATCGCGATCACCCATTCGCCGATCAGGAGATCGTCGCTGTCGCCGAGGGGGGCGACGGGGAGATCGTGCGCCTCGATGCGGAGCACGGCCAGGTCGTTGATCTCGTCCCGGCCGACGAGCTTCGCCGGGTACGTGGTGCCGTCGCGGAGCTCCACCTCGATGGACTGCGCGTCCTGCACCACGTGCGCGTTGGTGACGATGATCCCGTCCTTGCGCACGATGAACCCGCTCCCGATGCCCGGGACGATGCGCGATCCTGCGAAGATGTCGAAGGGATTGATCGTGCGGTCGAGCACCTCGGTCTGCACGGTGACCACCGCCGGCGCGACCTTCGCGACCGCGTCGGTGATCGCGGTGCGGCGCGAGGCGTCCACCGCCGCTTGCGCCGACGCGCGGCCGGCGCCCGATGGCGCGAGCGCGAAGGCGGCGATGGCGAGGGCGGCGAGGCGTCCTGTCATGCGGGGTCGAGATAAAGCTCGCGCGGGTACCGCACGGCGTCCAGGAAGAGACCCTGCGGCGGGGCGGGGGGCGACGTCTCCTGATTGTGATCCGTGTCGAGGAGCGCGGCGATGCTCCCCGCCGGCCGGCGCCCGCTCGCCGCATCGATCATCGTGCCCACGAGGAACCGCACCATGTGGTGCAAGAAGCGATTCGCCTCGATCTCGAAGGTCAGGCCGCCGTCGCGCACGCGCCACGCCGCGTGCGTGATCGTGCAGCGATGCGCATCGGTGGGCGGCGCCGTGCCGCTCACCGCGAACGCGCGGAAGCCGTGCTCGCCCCTGAGCGCCGCGGCCTCCGCCTCGAGCACCCGCGCGTCGAGCGCGCGCTCCGGCGCCCACTCCCAGCGCTTGCGGAACGGGGAGTGCGCACCGTCGTCGGTGCCCACCTGATAGCCGTAGCGGCGCGCCGTGGCGCCGTACCGCGCGTGGAATCCGGGCTGCATCTCGTGGACCGCTGCGACCCACACGTCCTCCGGGAGCGTGGCGTTCAAGGCGCGCCGCAGAGCGGGAGGCGTCCATTTCTCCGGGACCTTCGCCCCCACCGCTTGCCCGCGCGCATGCACTCCCGCGTCGGTGCGCCCCGCGCCCAGCGCGGCCACCGGCGCTCCGCAGAGCTGCGCGAGCGCCGATTCGAGCACCGCTTGCACCGTGCGCTGGTCCGGCTGCCGCTGCCATCCCGCGAACCCCGCGCCGTCGTATTGCAATACGAGCTGCACGGTGCGCTCCGCCATAGGAGAAAACTATCGGCGCGCCGGTGACGCGGCAAGCGAGGCGCGCGTCCCAAATTGTTGACAGGCCGCGAGCTACGTCGCTACCTTGGCCCTCCGGCGTGCGCTCCGCGCCGCATCACACCGTCTCGATGCCGCCACGCACCCTCGCCTCTCTCGCGCACGCTCTCGGCGCGGCGCCGGATCTCGACGCCGCCCTCGTCGCGCTCGGCGAAGCGCTGGCGGAGACCGATCGCAGCGCGGTGGTGGCGCTGTTCACGTTCGATGCGCGGCGCCAGATGCTGCGCGACCGCCTGATCCCCAACGGCTCCAACGTCTCGCGCGTGCGCGCGGACACCACGCTCGACCATCTCCCGACGCGCATCCGCACCCAGGTCACCAGCGGGGGACACTTCGCCGACCTCGGCGATCAGTCGGATGAGTACGCGCGCCTGCTCGGACTGGCGGAGTCCATCCAGGAGGAATGCCTCCTCGCGCTCCACGGCGTGCAGACGGACGGGCATCTCTCGGCGGTGATCGCGCTCCTCGAGCCGCGGCGCTTCTTCGGGACGCGCGTGGTCGAGCGCTTCGAACCCTCGGTGACGCTCTTCGAGCTCGCGTACGCGCGATTCGCCGAGCAGGAGGCGCGCAACGAGGCGGTGCGCACGCTCGAGGACGTGACGCAGCGCGTGCACGGCGAGTACGTGAAGCACCTCGCCGCGCTGGAGCAGCAGCTCGCGCAGGCGCGCAGCACCCCGACCGGCGCCGCGGCCGTTCCGGCGGAGCAGCTGCTCGCCCTCGAGAAGGAATCCGCGAAGTTCAAGGAAGAGGCGCGGCGCGCCACGCGCCGCGCGGAGGCGGTGGAAGGGCAGGTGCAGGCCGCGGTGAGCCAGCTCGAACAGGCGCACATCGAGCTCCACCGCCGCGGCGAAGGCGTGCGGCAGAAGACCCGCACGCTCTACCTCATCGAGCGGGTCCTCACGCTCGATGCGGGGACGGAGGACCCGAAGCATCTCGCGGATGGGCTCCTGGCGCTCGTCGGCGACGACATGCAGGCGCAACGGTGCTCGCTGATGCTGCTCGCCCCCGGCACCAGGCAGCTCTACATCGCGGCGGCGAAGGGACTCGCGCCCGGATTCGCCGAGGGGAAACGCACGACGATCGGGCAGGGGGTGGCCGGCAAGGTCGCGATGACGCGCGAGCCGATGCTCGTGACAGATGTGGAGCAGGCGAAGGGGCACCCGCTGCTCAACGATGAGTACTTCACCACGGGGTCGTTCATCTCCTTCCCGTTGGTCTACCGCGACGACTTGATCGGCGTGCTCAATCTCACGAATCGCGCGCAGCGCGGCATCTTCGTGGAGGAGGACGTGGAACGCGTGCGCCTGCTCGCGCTCGTGATCTCGCTCGTCGCCTCGCACGCGGCCCTCCCCGAGCGACTCCTCGAGAGCATCGGTGTCCGCTGACGCGCTGCGCGACGCGCTCCGCCGTCTCGCGGCGGGCGAGTCGCTCACCGCGGACGAGGCCGCGGCGGCGTTCGGCGTGGTGATGCGCGGCGACGCGACCGCCGCGCAGACGGCCGCGCTCCTCATGGGCCTGCGCGTGAAGGGGGAGACGGCCGAGGAGCTCACGGGCGCCGCGCGGGCGCTGCGCGCGGCGATGGTGCGACTTCCCGCGCGCGAGCCGGAGCTCCTCCTCGACACCTGCGGCACCGGCGGCGGGCGGGTCCAGACCTTCAACATCTCGACGGCGGCGGCGTTCGTGGCCGCGGGCGCGGGGGCGCGCGTCGCCAAGCACGGCAATCGTTCCTTCTCCACCAAGTGCGGGAGCGCCGACGTGCTCGAGGCCCTCGGCGTGCGCATCGAGATGCCCGTGGAGGAGATGCGCCGGGTGCTCGAGGAGGCGGGGATCGTGTTCATGTTCGCGCCGCTCATGCACCCCGCCATGCGTCACGTGGGGCCGGTGCGCCGCGAGATCACGATCCCCACCATGATGAACCTCCTGGGCCCGCTCGCGAATCCGGCGGGGGCGGGACGGCAAGTGGTGGGGGTGGCCGACGCGCCGCGCCTCGCGCTCGTGGCCGCGACGCTCGCGGCGCTCGGCACGGTGCACGCGATGGTCGTGCACGGCGAGCCCGGGCTGGACGAGCTCTCGCCGATGGGGACCACGCGCATCGCCGAGGTGCGCGGCGGGAAGGTGACCGAATGGACGCTCGATCCGCGGGATTTCGGCATGCCGATGGCGACGGCGGAGTCGCTCGCGGGGGGCGAGCCGGCGGACAACGCGCGCCGCGTGACCGATACTCTCGAGGGGAAGGAGCGCGGGGCGCCACGGCACGCCGTGGTGCTCAACGCGGCCGCGGCGATCTACGTAGCGGGGCTCGCGCCGGACTTCGAAGCGGGAATCAAACGCGCGGAGGAGTCGATCGACAAAGGAAAGGCCGCGGCATCGCTCCGCGGCCTCGCGCGCGCGGCCGCCGCGCCGCGCACGAGCGAGTAGGGGCGCGCGCTCAGCAGCGCCGCATCACGCCCACCACCACGCCCTGGATCGTCACGTCGTTCTCGTGCACGTAGATGGGGCTCATGGTGTCGTTCGCGGGCTGGAGCCGGATGCGCCCGTCGCGCTCGCGGTAGAACTTCTTGACCGTCGCGGCGTTGTTGTCCACCAGCGCGATCACGGTCTCCCCGTTGTCCGCGGTGTTCCGTTCGTTGATGATCACGAAGTCCCCGTCGCGGATCTGCTCGTCGATCATGGAATTGCCGCGCACGCGGAGCACGTAGTGATTGCCCCCGCGGCCGATGAACGCTTCCGGGACGCAGAGCGTCTCCCCGGCGCTGATGGCCTCGATCGGCGCCCCCGCGGCCACGGCGCCCAGGAGCGGCAGCTCGACCGCGCGCGGGAAGACGTCGGACGGGAGGATCTCGATCGCGCGGCTCTCGTTGTACGAACGCTTGATGTAGCCCTTGCGCTCGAGGTTGCTGAGATGCTCGTGTACCGTCGCGAGCGAGTTATAGTTGAATTGGTGCGCGATCTCCTCGAAGCTCGGCGCGTACCCGTTCGCCTCGCTGTATCCGGAGAGGAAGTCGAGGATCTCTCGCTGCCGCTTGGTGAGCGCCATGCGTCCGTTCCCGGGGAATGGTGTCCGTTTGCCAGTTGAGCGACCGAAAGTTCGCCGAAGCGAACCATAACCGAACAAGAGCCGAAATGCAAGCGTCGACTTCCACCTGGACCGCTCCGTCGGGCGTCCTCGGCCGGATCCTGGCCGAGTCGCGCGAACGCGTCCGTGCGATGTCGCGCGCTGCACGGGACGAGCTCGAGCGCCACGCCGAACGTCCTGCCCCATCTGCATCCGCCTTCGCGACTGCGCTTCGCGCGGGCACCGCGGTGGCGGTGATCGCCGAAGTGAAGCGCCGCTCGCCGTCGAAGGGGGAGATCAACGCGGCGCTCTCGGCGGGCGCGCAGGCCAGGGCCTACGCGGCCGGGGGCGCCGCGGCGATCTCCGTCCTCACCGAGCCCGCGCATTTCGGCGGCTCGCTGGACGACCTGCGGGAGGCGAGTGGTTCGGTGACTGTTCCCCTCCTCCGTAAAGACTTCGTGATCGACCGAACGCAACTCCTCGAAGCGCGCGGCGCGGGGGCGGCGGCGGTGCTCCTCATCGCGCGCGCGCTCGAGCCCGCTCGTCTCGCGGAGCTCGCCGCCGAAGCGACGGCGCTCGGGCTCGAGCCGTTCGTCGAGGTCCGCAGCGAGGAGGAGCTCGCGCGCGCGATCCCGGCGGCGCGCGTGATCGGTGTGAACCAACGCGACCTGGAGACGCTGGCGATCGACGCCGCGGTGACCGATCGGCTCCTCCCGCTCGTGCCGGCGCGCTGTGTAGCCGTAGCCGAGAGCGCCATCCGCACGCGGGATGACGTCGAGCGCGCGGCGGGCTGCGGGGCGGATGCGGTGCTCGTGGGCTCGGTGCTCTCCGCCGCGCCGGATGCCGCGGGCGCCGTCCGCGCGCTGGTGGGCGTGCCGCGTCGAGGGCGCGATGCCCGCTGAGATCAAGTTCTGCGGACTCACGCGCGCCGAGGATGCGCGCGCCGCCGCCATGTGCGGCGCCCGCTACGCCGGGGTCATCTTCGCCGGCGGCCCGCGCGCGCTCGAACCGGCGGCAGCGGCCATGGTGCTCGACGCCACCGGGGGAGCGCTCGCCCGCGTGGGCGTGTTCGGCACCGCCGAGCCCTCCGAAGTCGCCCGCGTGGTGCGCGCGGCGCGCCTCGATGTGGCACAGCTGCACGGCGAGCCGACGGCGCTGCAGATCCGAGCGGTGCGGGCCGCCACGGGGGCGCAGGTCTGGGCCGTGCTCCGCGTGGACGGGGCGGCCGATGCCGACCGCCTGGACGAGCTGGATGGCGAGGCGGATGCGGTGGTGTTCGAGACGCGCGTGCCCGGACGGCTGGGCGGCACCGGCGTCGCATTCGACTGGGACGCGGCGGCTCGCGGTCCGAGGCCGCGCCGCTCGAAGCTGGTGGTCGCGGGGGGTCTCACTCCGGAGAACGTGGCGCTGGCGATCGCCGCGCTCACGCCGCACGTGGTGGACGTGAGCTCGGGCGTGGAGTCGAGCCCGGGGGTGAAGGATCACCAGCGCCTCCGCGACTTCGCGGACGCGGTGCGCAGCGTGGTGGCGGCGCGATGACGGGCGCGGTCGAGCGCGATCGCTTCGGCCCCTATGGCGGCCGCTATGTGCCGGAGACGCTAATCCCGGCGCTCGACGCGCTCGAGGCGGCGTTCGAGGAGGCGCGCCGCGATCCGGTCTTCGTGACCGAGCTTGAGGGATTGCTCAAGAGCTATGTCGGTCGTCCTTCTCCGCTGACCGATGCGCCACGGTTCTCGGCGCTGGTGGGAGCTCCCGTCTTCCTCAAGCGGGAGGATTTGAATCACACCGGCGCGCACAAGATCAACAACACCGTGGGCCAGGCTCTGCTGGCGCGGCGCATGGGGAAGCGGCGGATCATCGCCGAGACGGGTGCGGGGCAGCACGGCGTGGCGACCGCGACGATCTGCGCGCGCTTCGGCCTCACGTGCGTGGTCTACATGGGGGAGGAGGACATGCGGCGTCAGGCGCTGAATGTCTTCCGGATGCGGTTGATGGGCGCGGAAGTCGTGCCGGTGACGACCGGGACGCGGACGCTGAAGGACGCGACGAGCGAGGCGATCCGCGACTGGGTCACGAACGTGACGGACAGCCACTACATAATCGGCTCCGTCGTGGGACCGGCGCCCTATCCGCGCATGGTGCGTGAGTTCCAAGCCGTGATCGGACGAGAGGCGCGGGCGCAGATGCTCGAGACGGCCAAGCGACTGCCGAGGACGGTGGTGGCGTGTGTGGGAGGGGGATCGAACGCGATGGGGATCTTCCATGCTTTCGTGCCCGACCGTGAAGTCGAGCTCGTGGGGGTCGAAGCGGCGGGGGAGGGGCTCGACAGCGAGCGCCACTCCGCGTCGCTCGCGCGCGGGCGTCCGGGCGTGCTGCACGGCGCGATGAGCTATCTGCTGCAGGACGACGCGGGGCAGGTGCATCCCGCGCATTCGATCTCCGCGGGGCTCGACTATCCTGGCGTCGGCCCCGAGCACTCGCATCTCAAGGATTCCGGCCGCGCCACGTATGTGTCCGTCACCGACGACCAAGCGCTCGAGGGCTTCCAGCAATTGAGCCGGCTCGAGGGAGTGATCCCCGCGCTCGAGACCGCGCACGCGGTGGCGTGGATCGCGTCGCAGCGCGGCCGCTGGCGCGCCGACGAGCCCGTGCTCCTGTGCGTGAGCGGGCGCGGCGACAAGGACGTCGAGACGGTGAGCCGGCGGCTCGCGGGCCAGGACTGAGCGTGTCGACCTCGACGTCCGTCCCCGTCGCGCCGGTCGACGACGAGCTCCCGCCGCCGCCGTTCGAGCCGCGCATCGTCGAGGAGTTGATGAGGCAGATCAGCCGCGCCACGAAGACGCAGGCGCTCTACCTCCCGAACAACCCGATCTACCTGAAGGCGATCGAGACGCTCCGCGCCGCGTTCCAGCCGCTGTGGCGGAAGACGCCGGAGCTCGTGCTCACGATCACCGAATCCGATTTCAAGTGGGAAGGCCGCTCGGTGTACCACGAGCCCAGCCGCGGCGAGAGCCTCCCGTGGGTGTTCTACAAGGACGGCGTGCGCGAGCTGACGCTGGCGCAGGGCGTGGAGGGGGAGGAGATCGTCACGCTCCTCGAGATCCTGAAGCTGGTGCGCAAGGCGCAGGCGGATCAGGACGATCTCCTCACGCTGCTCTGGGAGCAGGAGTTCGTGTACCTGCGGTACCGCTTCGTGGACCTCTCGTTCGAGAACGCCGCGGCGATCGAGCCGAGCGAGAACGCGTCGGAGCCGAAACAGCTCCCGCTGGTGGAGATCAAGAAGGAGGTCGAGGAAGCGCCGCAGGAGCCGCAGGAGCGCAAGCGCGCGGGGCTCGTCAGCATGGAGGACCTCAACGCGACGCTCTACTTCCTCGACGAGACGGAGATCGAGTACCTGCGCACCACGCTCGACGCCGAAGCGCACCTGGACCTGCACCGCGACGTGATCGCGATGCTCCTCGACATCTTCGAGACGCAGCCGGAGCCGAAGGTGCGGGAGGAGATCATCTCGATCCTGCAGGGGCTCCTCCTGCACCTGTTGCAGTCGGGGGCCTACGGCGCGGTGGCGTACCTGCTGCGCGAAGGCAACGTGGCCGCGGGGCGCGCCTCCGGGATCACGCCGGAGCACGCGGAACGCCTGCGCTCGCTGTCCGAGCAGCTGAGTGACGCGACCGTGCTCCCGCAGCTCCTCCAGGCGCTGGACGATGTCGAGATGATCCCGCCGCAGGAGGAGCTCGATGCGCTGTTCGGGGAGCTCCGCACCGGCACGCTGGGGACGGTGCTCGCGTGGCTCAAGCAGGCGCAGAACGCCAAGCTGCGCGCCGCGCTCGAGAAGACGGCGCAGCGGCTGGCGTCCGCGAACGTGAATGAGATGCTCAAGCTGATCGCGAGCGACGACCCCTCCGTCGCGCTCGAGGCGATCCGGCGCGCCGGCGAGCTCAAGGCGACGGCGGCCGTCGCGCCGATGGCGAGGGCCATGCAGTCGCCGGCGCCGGAGCTGCGCCAGGCGGTGGCGGTGGCGCTCGCCGAGATCGGGTCGCCGGGCGCGATGCGGCTCCTCGACCAGGCGCTCGGCGACAAGGACCGCGACGTGCGCGTGACCGCCGTGCGCTCGCTCGCGGCCAAGGGATACCGCGCGGCGCTCCCGAAGCTCGAGGCCGTCGTGAGCGGCAAGTCGCTCAAGGACGCCGATCTCACCGAGAAGCGCGAGTACTTCGAGGCCTACGGCGTGCTCGCGGGCCCGGCGGCGATCACGTCGCTGAACGAGCTGCTGAACGCCAAGAGTCTCTTCCGGCGCCGCCCGAACCCGGACATCCGCGCCTGCGCCGCGCACGCGCTCGGCCGCATCGGCACCGAGGATGCGCTCGTCGCGCTCCGCCGCGCGGAGAAGGACACCGACGTGCGCGTCCGAAGCGCGATCAACCGCGCCCTGCGCGGAGGCCCCGCGTGAGCACCGAGATCACCGGCACCCACCAGCGCGCCTCGCAGCATACCGCGCAACACACCGCGCAACACGCGGCCGCCCCGGTGGCCGAGCGTGGGAGCGAGGGGTTCATCCGGAAGGCCGGGCGCGATCTCCTGCTCGCGATCTACGGCGCGCTCCGCACGGTCAAGCTCTACCCGCCGGACAATCCGGTGGTGCAGAAGAGCATGGAAGAGATCGTGCGGCTCGCGCAGGAGATGGCGAAGCGCGAGCACGAGCTCGAGCTGCGCGTGAGCGGCGAATTCCTGTTCGTCAACGCGACGCGCCTGCGCCTCGATCTCGACAACTACGCGAGCTTCAACAAAATCATCACGGTCTTCCGCGAGGCGGGGGTCGGCCTCTGCAAGATCCGCGAAGATTGCAGCGCGCGCGATTGGGTGGTGTTCCTGAACCTGATCCAGGGGGCGAACGTCGGCGAGATGGAGGGGCGGCTCTACGCCCTCGCCGAGAAGCTCGCCGCGGCGCGCGTGATGGCGATCGAGATCGGCCCGCCCTCGGAAGTGGACGAGGCCATCCGCCAGAAGTCGAAGGAGGCGGCCAAGCGCACGTACTCGCAGTCGGTGTCGGTCACGAAGGAAGTGATCAACTCCGTGCGCATGGGGAAAGCGCAGAACATCAAGAAGATCAAGCGCGTGGTGCAGGGGATCGTGGACCAGATCCTCAACGAGGAGACGTCGCTCATCGGCCTCACCACGCTGCGCGACTACGACGAATACACGTTCACGCATTCCGTGAACGTCTGCATCTTCTCGGTGGCGCTGGGGCGGAAGCTCGGCCTCTCGCGGCTCCAGCTGTACGACCTGGGCGTGGGCGCGCTCCTGCACGACATCGGGAAGTCGCGCATCCCGCTCGAGATCCTCAACAAGCCGAGCGCGCTCACCGAGGACGAGTGGCGGATCATCTGCCACCACCCGTGGCTCGGCGTGCTGCAACTCTTCCAGATGCGCGGGCAGAACGACGTGCCCTACCGCGCGATGATCGTGGCCTTCGAGCACCACAAGAAGACCGACCTCACCGGGTATCCCAAGCACATCCGCGAGCGGCAGATGTCGATGTACAGCAAGGTCGTGGCGGTGGCCGATGCGTTCGATGCGGCCACGTCGCGGCGCGTCTACCAGACCATGCCGCTCAGTCCGGCGGACATCCTGCAGGAGATGCGCGTCAACCCGCGCCGCGGGATGGACCAGGTACTGGTGAAGGCGTTCATGAGCCTGGTGGGGCACTATCCCGTGGGGACGATGGTGGTGCTCGACACCTTCGAGCTCGCCCTGGTGCACGGCGTGAATCCCGTGCCGGAGGCGATCTCGCGCCCACTCGTGCGCATCGTGAGCGACGCGATGGGCAACGCGCTGTTCCCGGGACACGTCGTGGACCTGAACGCGCCGAACGCCGAGGGCACGGGCTACGCGCGCACGATCATCAAGGTGGCGGACCCGGAACGCTATGGCATCAAGGTCAGCGACTACTTCGTCTGACCCGATCGCCGCGCGCTTCGGCGCGCTCCGGGGCGCCGGCCGGCGCGCCTTGGTGGTGTACGTCACCGCGGGACATCCCGATGAGGCCGCTTCGCTCGCGCTGCTCAAGGGGATCGCGGGCGCTGGGGCGGACATCGTCGAGGTGGGCGTCCCCTTCTCCGACCCGCTCGCCGACGGACCGATCATCCAGGCGAGCTCGCAACGCGCGCTCGAGCGGGGGATGACCTTCGACAAGTGCCTCGCGCTCATCGCGCGCGCGGCGCTCCCCGTGCCGGTGGTGCTCTTCACCTATCTCAACCCGCTCCTGGCCGCGGGCGCCGACGCGCTCACGCGCGCGAAGCGGGCCGGCGCGAGCGGCGTGCTCGTCACCGATCTCCCGGTGGGGGCCGACGCCGCCCTCGAGGCGCGCATCGCGGCGGGGCCCCTCGCGTTCATCCGGCTGGTCGCGCCCACCACCCCCGCGCCGCGGATGGCGGAGATCGCGCGGCACGGGAGCGGATTCGTCTACCTCATCAGCCGGCTCGGCGTCACCGGCGTGCGCGACGGACTCGCCGCCGATCTGCCGGAGACGATCGCGCGCCTGCGGGGGGCGACCGCGCTACCGGTGTGCGTCGGATTCGGGATCTCGACGCCGGAGCAGGCGGCGACCGTGAGCCGCATGGCGGACGGCGTCGTCGTGGGGAGCGCGGTGGTGAAGGCCGCGGATTCGAGCGTGGAGCGGGCCGTCGCGCTCGTGCGCGCGATGCGCGCCGCCATGGACGCGCCCGCGCGCTAGTTCTTCCGCAGCGCCCGCTCCAGCGCGGCGCTCGGCCGGGCGGCGATCGACTTCGTGCGCTCGACCGTCACCGAACCGGGCGGCGCTCCGCGCGGCTTGCGCACCAGCTTCCGCCGCGTCCAATCGACCGGCACCACCGTGGAGCCGCGCGACTTGCTGTGCCAGGCCGCGAGCGCGGCGGCCTCGATGAGGTCGCGTTTGGGTGGCGGCTCGTCGGCGCTCCAGCGGAGGATCACGTGCGCGCCAGCGGCATCGCGCGCGTGCAGCCAGACGTCGTTCGGCGCGGACTCGTGGAAGGTGAGCGCATCGTTCGACGCGGCGCCGCGTCCCACCCAGATGTCGAGGCCGCCGCTCGACCGGTACTCGCGGTACGGTCTCGCGGCGCGAGGCGCCCGCGCGCGGGCCTTCTCCTCGCGCGGACGCGGCGCCTCGGCGGGTGCGTCGCGTACGGCGGCGATGCGGGCGGGGAGCGAGGCGAGGGCACGCTCCATCGCGCTCGCACGCGCATGGAGTGCGTCCGCTACGTCGGCGTCGCCCCGTTCGCGCAGCGCATGCGCCTGCGCGCGGAGCGCGGGAGCTTCCGCGGCAGCGCGCAGCTCACGCTCCATGCGCGCGATCGCGCGCGCGCGCCGCTCGTCGAGTGGCGCCGGGGACTCGTCGTGCGAGGACGACCCGGCCGCACCGAACAGCGCGCCCACCGGGGGCGGAGGCTCCGGCGGGAGCGCGGCGACCATGGCGTAGCGTTCGCCGGCGCGGGGAGGATCCGCTCTGATCCACGCGTGGAGCGCCGGGCTCATCCAGCGTCCACGCATCAGCGCCGCGTCGTCCAGCGCATCCGCGTGCAGCGCCGCGGCGGCGAGCAACGGCCGTGGCTCGGTCACGGCCGGGATGCGCGCCCCGAGCCGGATGTGCGTCACATCGCCCAGCAGCCGCGCGCCGCGCGCGGTGGGGACGAAGGAGAGCTCTAGCGTCGCCGAGCGCCGCGGGGAGCCGCGGAACTTCCCCGCGTGCTCGAACGCGACGCGCAGCCGGCGGTCATCGAGAGGCGCGGCCACCTCGCGTACCGTCCATCCGGCCAGGCGCGCGCCATCGGCGGGCACGCCCTCCATCTCCACCGCCGAAGGCGCATCGCGCGCGAGCGCGAACCGAACGGTCGGCGAGCCCTCCACGGCGACGGTCACGGTGCGGGCCTCACGATCGGCGCGCACCGCGAGCACCCGGCGGCCCCGCCAGCGCGCGTCGAGCGCGCGCGCCAGGTAGTGCGCCGTCAGGCTGTCCATGCGCACGCCGCGTTTGACACGCGCGCACGATGCCCGTACGTTCCGCCGCTGTCAACGGACGCCGCGCGCAGGAACGCGCGCTCGACGAGGCTCCCGTTCGGCGCGCACGCCACTCATCTTTCCCGGTCCGACGCCGCGCCATCCGGGATCGGCGCCACCTTCAACCCGATCGACGCCGTGGACAGGTCGCCCGCATGAAGCGCCGCGCGTCCCAGCGGCGCCCCGCCGCGCCGCCCCGCGCGCCCAGCGCCTCGCGCGAGCCGCTGCGTCCGATCACCGTCCACGACATCGTCGCGCGGAAGGGCGCGCGCGACCGCATCGTCTGCGTCACGGCCTACGACGCGCTCTTCGCGCGCCTCGTCGACGAGAGCGGCGTCGACATCGTGCTGGTGGGCGATTCGGTGGGGAACGTCGTGGCCGGCTACGAGTCGACCCTCCCGGTCACGCTCGCGCAGATGATCTACCACGGGCGCGCCGTGCGCCGCGGCATCGCGCGCGCGCTCCTGATCATCGACATGCCGTTCCTCACCTACCAGGTGAATCCCGAGGAGGCGCTCCGGAATTGCGGACGCGTGATGAAGCGGACGCTCGCCAACGGCGTGAAGCTGGAGGGGGCGGGGGACACCGTGCTACGCGCGGTGCGCGCGGTGACGGAAGCGGGGATCCCCGTGATGGGGCATCTCGGATTCACGCCGCAGTCCGTGCACGCGCTCGGCGGCGCGCGCGTGCAGGGGCGGGAGAAGTCCGCCGCCGCGCGCCTCGTGGATGATGCGCGGCGCCTCGAGGACGCCGGCGCTTTCTCGATCGTGCTCGAACTTCTGCCTGCGGCGGTCGCCGAGAAGATCACCGCCGCGGTGCGCGTGCCGACCATCGGCATCGGCGCCGGTATCGCATGCGACGGCCAAGTGCTCGTCCTCCCCGACCTCCTCGGCTTGAACGACCGCTTCTCGCCGAAGTTCCTGAAGCGCTACGCGAACCTGGCGGACGACGTGCGCGGTGCCGTCCGCCGGTTCGGCGACGACGTGCGCGCGGGCCGCTATCCCGATGGCGAGCACAGTTTCTAGCGCCTTCCGGGTGGTGAAGCGGATCGCGGAGCTGCGCGAGACGCTGGCGGGACCGCGGAGCCGCGGGACGGCGATCGGGCTCGTGCCCACGATGGGATTCTTGCACGAGGGGCATCTCGCGCTCGCGGACGCGGCGCGCACCCGCGCCGGGCTCGTGGTGATGTCGGTGTTCGTGAACCCGCTCCAGTTCGGCCCGCACGAGGATTTCGCGCGATACCCGCGCGACCTCGACGGCGACCTCCGCAAGGCCGAGGCGCACGGCGTGGACATCGTGTTCGCGCCGGAGTCTTCCGAGATGTACGCGAGCGAGCGCACGGTGGCGGTGGTGCCGTTCGCGCTCGCCGATCGATGGGAAGGGGCGGTGCGCCCCGGCCACTTCGGCGGCGTGCTCACGGCGGTGGCCAAGCTCTTCAACATCGTGCAGCCGCAGGTGGCGGTGTTCGGGCAGAAGGACATCCAGCAGGCGACGCTGGTGCGTGCGCTCATCCGCGACTTGGACTTCCCGATCGAGCTCCTGGTCGCGCCGACGGTGCGGGAGCCCGACGGCCTCGCGCTGTCGAGCCGCAACGCGTACCTGAGCGGCGAGGACCGCCGCCGCGCGCTCGTGCTCTCGCGCGCGCTGCGGGCGATCGCGAGCGCGGTCGACGGAGGCGAGCGCGACGCCGCCGAGCTGGAGACGCTCGGCTACGAAGTGCTCGCGGAGGAGTCCGGCGTGCAGGTGGATTATCTCGCGCTCGTCGACCCCGAACGGCTCGAGCCCGTGTCCACCATCGCGCCGGGGACGATCGTGATGGTCGCCGCGCGCGTGGGATCGACGCGCCTGATCGACAACATCATCCTCGGCGGCGCGTGAGCTGGAACGCCGTGGTCGCCGCCCTCGACGACGGGGACACGTTCCGTTCGAGCGTGCCGCTGTACCTGCATCCGCTCGCGGGTCGCCCGATCCTCTGGCACGCCCTCCGCGCGCTCTCCGAGACGGATCCGCGCCCCGCCTCGGTGCGCGTGCTGCACCGCGACGCCGCGCCGGTGCAGCTCCCCGACGGATTCCCCACGCCGCTGCGCGCCGAGGCCGTGCGCGGCGGCTCGGAACTGCGGTCGCTGCGCGCCGCGGTCACCCCTCCGGGTCTCACGGTGCTCGTGGACGGCGCGGCGCCGCTCATCGCGTCGTCCACGATCGCGCGTCTCCTGCGCGCGGCGGAGCGGGGGATGGTGTCGCTCGGCGGCACGGACGAGGATGCGATCTGCGCGGCGGTCGGCGGGGAAGGGCCGGCGCTCGCGAGCGCGGACGATCCGCGCCGGCCGCACGGCGCCGTGCAGGTGGCCGCCACCACTCCCGAAGAAGTGATCCGCGTGACGGACCGGCACACGCTCGCGGAAGCGGGGCAGGCGATCCACGACCGGCTCATCCGCCTCCACGAAGCGGGGGGCGTGAGCTTCGTGCTCCCGGCCACCACGTGGATCGACGCCGATGTCACCATCGGAGCGGATACCGTGATCTATCCGGGCGCGGTGATCGAAGGGCAGACGCGCATCGGGAGCGAGTGCGTGATCGGGCCGTACACGCGGCTCGTGGATGCGACGCTCGGGCGCGGCGTGGAGCTCAAGGGCTGGAACTACGTGGCGCGCACGAGCGTGCGCAATCATGCCGTGCTCGAGGCGTATGTCCGCCGCGGACTCGATTGAGCTGCCGCCGTGGGCGGTGGTGAGTGACAAGCGGCGCGCGCACATCGCGCGCGTGACCGCGCTCCTCACCGCGTGGGCGGAAGCGATGGGGCTCGCCGCGGCGGAGCGCGAGGCGTGGCGCGACGCGGGGCGCTGGCACGATGCGCTCCGCGACGCGACCGAGCCGGAGTTGCGCGCGCTCGCGGGAGAGAGCGACATGCCGGCCCCGCTCCTGCACGGTCCCGCCGCGGCCTCGCGCCTCGCGCGCGAGGGAGAGGCCCGCGCCGACGTCCTCGACGCCATCCGCTGGCACACCACGGGGCGCGCCATCTGGGCGCGGACGGGGCGCGCGCTCTACATGGCGGACTTCCTCGAACCGGGCCGCCGCTTCGACGCGGAGCGGCGCGCCGAGTTGGCCGCGCGCGTGCCGCGCGAGTTCGACGCCGCCTTCCGAGGCGTGGTGCAACATCGCATCGAGTGGACCATGCGCGAGGGACGGGCGCTGCACGAGGAGACCGCGCGCCTGTGGAACGCCGTCCGCTGAGCCGGCGGCTCATCCGCATCAGCACCGTGCTCGCGGTGGTCGCGATCGCGGTCGCCTCGTACGTGGCGTACGGGAAGCGGCACGGCCTGCCCGACGTGGCGCCTGGTGCGCACGTCCCGGCGGGCGTCCGGATCCGCGTGGAGGTGCTGAACGCCTCCACCGTGCGCGGTCTCGCGCGCCGCGCCACGATGTTCCTGCGCGATCGCGGCTTCGATGTGGTGGAGAACGGGAGCGCCCCCTCGGCGGAGCGTCGCGACAGCACGCTCGTCCTCGATCGCACGCATCACGCGGAGTGGGCGGCGCTCGCCGCGCGCGCGATGGGAGGAGCGCGCGTGGAGTCGCGCCCCGACACGCTACGGGATGTGGACCTCACGGTGCTGGTCGGCGCGGCCTGGCGCCCGCCGGCCGAGCCGTTCTACCCGTAGTTGTCCGCAGGCCGCGGCGATGTCGGTGCCGCGGCTCTTGCGCACCGCCACCTCCACTCCCGCGCGCTTGAGCTCCTGCACGAAGGCGCGCGTGCGCTCCGGCGTGCTCGGCCGGAACTCCTGCATGCCGCCGGGATGCAGCGGGATGAGGTTCACGAACGCGCGGCACTCGAGCGCGAGTCGCGCGAGGTTCATCGCGTGTTCGGGAGCATCGTTCACGCCGCCGAGGAGGACGTACTCGAACGTGACGCGGCGGTCGAACTCCTTGGCGGCGGCGATCACGTCGGCCAGAGGGTACTTCACGTTCACCGGCATCAACTCGCGGCGGAGCGCGTCGGTGGGGGCGTGGATCGAGATCGCGAGGCGGAACTGCTCGGGGCGCGCCGCGAGCGCGACGATCCCGGGGAGCACGCCCACCGTGCTCACGGTGATGTGCCGCGCACCGATGCCCAGCGCGTCGGGGCGGTTGAGGAGAGAGAGCGCCGTCGAGACGTTGTCCCAGTTCATGAGGGGCTCCCCCATCCCCATGAACACCACGTTGGTCACCGTGAGCGGTTCCTCGAGGAGGCGCATCTCGCGCACCTGCGCCGCGATCTCCCACGCCGCGAGGTTGCGCTGGAATCCCATCTTGCCGGTGGCGCAGAAGGCGCACTGGAGCGCGCATCCCGCTTGCGACGAGATGCACAGCGTGAGACGGCCGTCCTCCGGGATCGCGACCGTCTCGATCCCCTGGCCGTCGGGGAGGCGGAACAGGAACTTCTGCGTGCCGTCGCTCGAGCGCTGGTGCGCTTCGATCGGCAAACGGGGGATCGTGAAGTGTTCCGCGAGCGTGGCGCGCCACGCGGCGGGGAGCTCCGTGATCGCGGAGAAATCGGGGGCGGGATTCTTCCAGAGGCGCTGCGCGACCTGCGCGCCGCGATACGCCGGTTGACCGTGCGCGAGCGCGAACTCCCGCAGCGCGCGCTCGGCGGCGTCGGGGAGCATGTCGAGGAGATTCACGCGGTCGGCCATGGACCGCAATCTAGCCTCACACGGCGGCTCGCGCTCGCGGGCTAAGCCGAGCATTGGCCGATACTTGCGTGGTGCCTCCTCATGAGGTTCGGACGTGCCTGCGCTACCGTGCACTCGGGAGCGGCGCTAAATTCTGCAGTCTGCGATCCGAGACCTTAGGAGCCATTGTGCTGCTTTCCGAGCTGCTGACCGCGGACCGCGTGAAGGTCCCGTTGGTCAGCCGCACGAAGGGTGACGTGTTGCGCGAATTGGTGGGATTGGTGGCCGCGGGGCGCGAGGCCATGGATCCGGAGCCCATTCTGGCGGCCGTGCGCGAGCGGGAGCTCGTGCTCAGCACGGGCATCGGCGCGGGCATCGCGATCCCGCACGGGAAGACGCCCGTGGTCGACCAACTGTTCATGGCGGCCGGGGTCTCGCGCGACGCGATCGAGTACGACGCGCTCGACGGGGATCCCGTGCGCTTGTTCTTCTTGCTCGTCGGGCCCGAGAGCGCGAGCGGTGCGCACGTGCGCGTGCTCAGCCGGATCTCGCGGCTGTTGCGGCGCGATGCGCTCCGGCACGACCTGCTGCGGGCGCGAGACGCGGCGGCCTTCCTCGAGGTGGTGCGGAAGTCGGAGGCAGCGTGACGTGGCGCGCGTGGTGGCCGCCCGCGGCGTGGGCGGCGTGCATCCTCGTGGCTACGTGGATCCCGGGGGCGAAGCTCCCGCACATCGACGTCCCCGAGGGCACCGACAAGGTCGTGCACTTCGTGTTCTTCGTGGTCCTCGCGTACCTCGTCGAGCGTGCGCTGCGCGCGTCGGGGAGCGTGCGCGTGGTGCCCTACGTGCTCTTCGCCCTCGCGGCATTCGGGGCGTTCGATGAGTTCGTCCAACAGTTCATCCCGGGACGGTCGATGGAATTCTTCGATTGGGTGGCGGACGTGAGCGGCGCGATCGTGGGCGTCGTGCTCGCGCGCGTCGTGGCCGAGCGGCGGGCCGCGCGGTCATGAGCGCCAACCCGTTCGCCACTTCGGTGCGCACGCACCTGGCGGGGGCGCTGCGCGCCGCCGATGCGGGGGCGCGCGTGCGCCTCGGCGGCTGGGTGCAGCGCCAGCGTCCCTTCGGCGGGATCGTCTTTCTGGACCTGCGCGATCGCAGCGGCGTGGTGCAGGTGAGCTTCGACCCGCAGTTCGTCGGCGCGGAGGTCATCCGCGCGGCGGGCGCGGTCGGGCGCGAGAGCGTGGTGCTCATCGAGGGGGAGGTCGTCGCGCGGCCACCGGCGATGCGCAACGCCGACATGGCCACCGGCGACGTGGAGGTCAAGGCGAGCGCGCTCCGCGTGGTCGGGCCGGCCGACACGCCCGCCATCCCCGTGGCGCTCGGCAAGGGCGAGGTGCTCCCGGCGGAGGAGCAGCGCCTGCGCCACCGCTATCTCGACCTGCGGCGCCCGGAGATGCAGCGGCAGCTCATCTTGCGCCATTCCCTGATGCAGGCGACGCGCCGCTATTTCAGCGCGCTCGGCTTCCTCGAGATCGAGACGCCGATCCTCACGAAGCCCACTCCCGAGGGCGCGCGCGACTATCTCGTGCCGAGCCGCGTGCATGCGGGGGAGTTCTACGCGCTCCCGCAGTCCCCGCAGCTCTACAAGCAGCTGCTCATGGTGGCGGGCTACGATCGCTACTTCCAGATCGCGCGGTGTTTCCGCGACGAGGACTTGCGCGCGGACCGGCAGCCCGAGTTCACGCAGATCGACGTGGAGGCGTCGTTCATCGCGCCCGAGGACGTCTACGCGTTCACCGAGGGGATGATCGTCGCGCTCTGGAAGGAGGCCGGCTTCGACGTGGCGCCGCCCTTCGAGCGCATGAAGTACGCGGAGGCGATGGAGCGATTCGGCAGCGATCGTCCCGACCTGCGGTACGCGCTCGAGCTCTACGACGCGAGCGCGCTCTTCCGCGGCTCGGACTTCTCGATCGCGCGCACGGCGCTCGACGCCGGAGGACGCGTACGCGGGCTCACCGTACCGGGCGGAGGCGCGCTGTCCCGCAAGCAGGTGGACGAGCTCGAGGCCGTGGCGAAGAGCGCCGGCGCGAGCGGGCTCCTGCGCGTGAAGTGCGAGAACGGCGCGCTCTCGGGCCCCGCGGCCAAGTTCCTCGGGGAGGGCGCGCGTGAAGCCCTGCGCCTCGAGGACGGCGATCTCGCGCTCCTCGTGGCGGGGCCCGAGCACGTGACGAACCCCGCGCTCGACCGGGTGCGCCAGGAGGCGGCGCGCGTCATGGGACTCGTGCCCGAGGGGGCGCGGCGCTTCGTGTGGGTCACCGAGTTCCCGCTCCTGGCCAAGGACCCCGCGACGGGAGCGCTCGGCGCGGTGCACCATCCGTTCACGGCGCCGCATCCGGAAGACGTGCCCCTCCTCGACCGCGCGCCGGAGCGCGTGCGCGCGCTCGCCTACGATCTCGTGTACAACGGCACCGAGCTCGGCGGGGGGAGCATCCGCATCGCCGATCCCGCGATGCAGGGACGCCTCTTCGCGCTCCTCGGCATCCGCGAGGAGGATGCGCAGCGACGTTTCGGTTTCCTCCTCGAAGGGCTGCGCTCGGGGGCGCCGCCGCACGGCGGCATCGCGTTCGGCTTCGACCGGATCGTGATGATGCTCGCCGGCACGTCGTCGTTGCGCGACGTCATCGCCTTCCCCAAGACCACGGCGGCGCGCGCGCTGTTCGAAGGGGCGCCCACGGCGGTGCCGGCGGAGGAGCTGCGCGATCTGCATCTCCGGGTCGACCTGCGCGCGGAGGGCGCGCCGTCGTGAGCGACGAGATCGTCTCGCATCGCCTGAACGCCGAAGGGGCGGACATGCTCACGCTCGCCGGGGTGAACGACGCGAACCTGATCGAGCTCGCGCGGCTGCTGAGCGTGAAGGTCTCGCTGCGCGGGGACCAGCTGACGCTGAGCGGCGCCCCCGAACAGGTGGAGCGGGCGGCGCCGGTGGCCGCGCGCATGGTCGAGACCGCGCGCCAGCAGCTCCCCCTCACTCCCGATGATGTGCTGCGCCTCTCGCTCGAGGGTCCGGCGGCGGACAACGGGAACGGCGAAGCGCCGGGGGAGCGGCGGATCGTGCTCCCGGGACTGCGGCGCATCATCCAGCCGAAGACGCCGGGGCAGAGCGAGTACCTGGGCGCGATCGCGGAGAACGACATCGTGGTCGGCATCGGCCCCGCGGGCACGGGCAAGACCTATCTCGCCGTCGCGATGGCGGTGGATGCGCTCGCCCGGAAGCGCGTGCGGCGGATCATCCTCGCGCGGCCGGCGGTGGAGGCGGGGGAGAACCTGGGGTTCCTGCCCGGCGACCTCCAGGCGAAGGTGGATCCGTACCTGCGGCCGCTCTATGACGCGCTCGACGACATGATGCCGTCGGAGCGCGTCGCGAAGGCGATCGAATCGCGCACGCTGGAGATCGCGCCGCTCGCGTACATGCGCGGGCGCACGCTCGCCGACGCCTTCGTGATCCTCGACGAAGCGCAGAACGCGACGAGTGCGCAGATGAAGATGTTCCTCACGCGCCTCGGCGTGAACTCGAAGGCCGTCATCACCGGCGACACGACACAGATCGATCTGCCGCCGCGCGAGCGATCGGGGCTCCTCGAGATCGAACGGCTCCTCCCGGGGATCGAGGGGATCGGCTTCCATTACTTCACCGAGGCCGACGTCATCCGGCACCGGCTCGTGCGCGAGATCGTGAAGGCGTACGCGCGCGGCGCGAGCGAGGAATAGCACATGGCCGCGCGCCGCCCCTCGCTGCGAGGGAACGGGCAGGAGAGCGCCCCGGAGACACGGGGATCGCGCCTCCGCTTCCACGCGATGCGCGCCGGGATCCTGCTCGCGGTCGCGGTCGCGACGTATCTGCTCTTCCCCGTGGGGGCGGTGGTGGAGTCCCCGGTGTTCGAGATCGGTTCGGTGGCGACGCGCGACGTGATCGCGCCGTTCCCGTTCGACGTGCCGAAACCGGCCGATCAGCTGGCGCGCGAGCGCGACGATGCCGTGCGCTCCGTGCGCCCCGTGCTGGCCTTCGTGCCGGGCGCGGCCGACAGCGCGGTGCGGCGGCTGGACGCGGTGATGGACTCGCTCGCCGCGGCCGCGGCGCGCCCCGGTGACGACGCGGACTCCGTGCAGCGCGCCGCGGCGAGCGCGGGGCTGACGCTCTCGCCGGGAGCGGCGCAGTATCTCGCGAGCGCCGCGCGCCGGCGCGCGATGCAGGGGGCGCTGCGCCGCGCGTACGAACGGCTCATCCCGCCCGGCGTGATGGGCGCGGGGGCCCTCGCCGACGTGCACGGCGAGGTCATCGTGCGCGGCGGCGGCACGGACCGCGTGATGCTCGCGGACAGCATCCCCAGCCTGTCCACCATCGCGCCCAGGGCGCGTGCGATGCAGCCCGACTCGGGGGAGCCGGGAGCGGACGCGGCGTTCAGCGCGCTCCTGGGCGCTTGCTTCGAGCCGTCGCTCGTGATCGACCAGGCGGCCACGGACGAGCGCCGGGCCAGCGCACTCGCGTCGATCGCGCCCTATTCGGCGCGTGTGCGCGAGGGGGAGCGCATCATCGCGGCGCATGAAGTGGTGGGACGCCCCGAGTTCGAGAAGATGCGCGCACTCCACGACGCCGTCGCCACGCGTGGCCGCGGCGAGGGGGCGTTCGCGCGCCTCGCGGGGGCGATCCTCTACGACGCGCTGCTCCTGGCGATCTTCGGCATCGCGATCGTGCTCTTCCGCCCGGCGCTCTACGCGTCGATGGAATCCCTCGCGCTGATCGCGGGGGTGTTCCTCGTGGTGATCGCGGCCGCGGCCGCGGCGACGCACTGGGCCCCCGATCGTCCCGAGCTCGTGCCCATCGCGTTCGCCGCGGTCATCTTGAGCATCGTGCTCGATCCGCGCGTCAGCCTCCTCGCGGCGATGATCCTCGCGGTGCTGGTGGGCGGGCAGAGCGCGTACCGCGGCACGAACGCGCTGTTCATCAACCTGGTGGGGGGCGCGGCGGCCGCGCTCAGCGCGCGCGTGCTCGTGCGCCGCACGCAGACGTACCAGTACGTGATCACCATCGCGATCGCCTACCTCGCCGCGGCGCTCGCGATCGGCCTCTCCCTCGGATGGAGCGCCGCCGACATCGGGAGGAGCGGCCTCTTCGGCGTCGCCAACGCGATCATCTCGGTGGCGTTCGCGGTGTTCCTGATCCCGCTCGCCGAACGGCTCACCGGTGTCACGTCGCATCTCACGCTCATCGAGTACTCCGACCTCAATCGCCCGCTGCTGCGCCGCTTGAGCATGGAGGCCCCCGGCACGTACGCGCACACGATCGCGCTGGCGAACCTCGTGGAGGCCGCGTGCAACGCGATCGGCGCGAACGGCCTGCTCGGCCGCGTGGGCGCGTACTACCACGACATCGGCAAGCTCAAGAAGCCGCAGTATTTCGTGGAGAACCAGGCGGGCGGGCGCAATCCGCACGACAAGCTCAAGCCGGCCACGAGCGCGCAGATCATCCGCGCGCACGTGAAGGAGGGGCTCGACCTCGCGGAAGAGCATCGCCTCCCGCCGGTGATCGCCGCGTTCATCCCGGAGCACCACGGGACGACGCCCATCGCCTACTTCTACGAGAAGGCGAAGGAGCGCGACGGGGCGTCGGGGCTGAACCCGGCGGACTTCGCCTACCCCGGTCCGGCGCCGCAGACGGCGGAGACCGCGATCTGCATGCTCGCCGATGCGGTCGAGGCATCGGTGCGCGTGCTCGCGGATCCGACTCCGTCCAAGATCCGCGAGGTGATCGACCACGTGGTGCGCCAGCGCATGGACCAGGGGCAGCTGCGCGCGGCGCCGCTCACGCTCGCGCAGATCGAGACCATCAAGGACTCCTTCGTGCGCGTGCTCGTCGCGACGCATCACGCGCGCGTCGAGTATCCCACCTCCGCCGGCGGCGTGTCCGCGGAGTTCTCGGCGACGTGACGATCGCGGTGGACGTCTCGGTGAGCGGCGGGCGGCTCCCGCTCGCGCGCCGCGCGGCGGCGGCGCTCGCGGCCGCGGTGCTGCGCGCCGAAGGGGTGCGGGACGCGCGGGTCTCGCTCGCCTTCGTGACGACGAGCGCGATCGCGGCGCTGAATCGCCGGCACCTCCGCCACGCGGGGGCCACCGACGTCCTCGCGTTCGCGTTCGCCCCCGTGCGGGGCGGGCCGCTCGTCGCGGACATCTACATCGCCCCCGACGTGGCGCGCGCGCAGGCGCGGCATCTCGGGGTGCCGGTGCGCGAGGAGCTCGCGCGCCTCGTGGTGCACGGCACGTTGCACGTGACGGGGCACGAGCATCCGACGGGGCCCGCGCGCACCCGCTCGCGCATGTGGCGCCGCCAGGAGCTGCTGCTCAAGCGGCATGGGAGCGTGCGCGCATGAACGCCGCCTCCGCGCTGGTCGCGCTCCTCTCGGCGTCGCTCGGCGGCCTGTGCGCGGCCGCCGACGGCGCGCTCCTCGCCGGCTCGGCGCCCTCCGCGGCGCCCCGTCCCGCCGAGAGCGGCACGCTCCCGCACGGCGACGCGCGAGATCGCACGCACCGCGCGCTCTCGATCGTGCGCATCGTGATGTACCTGATCGCGGGGATCGCCGGCGCGATCGCCGCCGGCCTGCGCCAGAGCGGACCGGCGTGGTCCCCGGTGGAGGCGCTCGCGCTCGCGCTCATCCTCGTGCTCGTGGCGGAGTCCGCTCCGCGCGCGTGGGGCGAGCGGCGAGGGGCGGCGGCGCTCGCGTCGTTGGCGCCGATCGTGCGGGCGGTGGACGCGGGGATCGCCCCCCTCGCCGCGGCGGGGCTGTGGCTCGACGCGCGCCTGCTGAGGGCGCTGCCGCCGGCGGCGGCGCGCTCCGTCGCGCGCGACCCCGGCACCGAGCCGTTCCGTCTCGTCTTCCGCACGCAGACGCAGCTCCCGGTGGTGCAGCGCGACATCCTGCGGCGCTATTCCTCGCTCGCCGACACCGAGGTGCAAGAGGTGATGGTGCCGCGCGTGGACATCATCGGCATCGAGCGCGACACGCCGTGGTCGGAGGTCGTGGACCGCGTGCGATCGCAGCAGCACTCGCGCCTGCCGGTGTACGTGGACACGCTGGACCACGTGGCCGGGATCCTCTTCGCGAAGGACATCCTCCTGGCGGTGATCGAAGGCGAGGAACCGGCGGGCGGGTGGGGGAGCAAGGTGCGCCCGGCGGCGTTCATCCCGGAGGGGAAGTCCGCGGAGTCGCAGCTCCGTGACTTCAAGAGCAGCCACAACCATCTCGCGATCGTGGTCGACGAGTTCGGCGGCACGGCGGGGCTCGTCACGATCGAGAACATCCTCGAGGAGATCGTCGGCGAGATCCGGGACGAGACGGACGTCGAGGAGCCGCCGATCGTCGCGGGGGACGACAAGGCGCACTTCTGGATCTCGGGGAAGGTCACCCTCGACGAGCTCTCCGAGGCGCTGGGGCACCACTTCGCGCTCGACGACGTCACCACCGTGGGCGGGCTCGTGTTCCACCGGTTCGGCCGCGTGCCGAAGAACGGCGAGCGCACCGAGATCGACGGCTACGCGTTCACCGTGGAGCGCGTGGTCCGGCGGCGCATCGACCGGGTGTTCGTGGAGAAGCCCGCCGTCATGGCGGAACCGGAGGACGCGTGAGCCTGCACTGGCCCTTCGTCGCCGGCGCGGTGCTCGTCGTCGCGCTCATCACCGCGGCCGCCACCACGCTGCGGGCGATGACGCGCCTCTGGATGCGCCACTGGGTGGAGGCGCAGCTCGCCCCCGGAGCGAACGCGGGCGCGAGCGCCGCGGCGTACCTGTCGCGCTCGTACCACTTGCTCGCGGTGGCCACCGCCGCCGTCGCCTTCGTGGTGGTGCTCGCCGGCGAGCTCCTCGGCGCGAACGAGACCGCGATCGACTCCGCGTTCGTGCTGCGCGTGGCGGCGATCGCGCTCGCGTTCCTCCTGCTGGGCCAGATGCTGCCGCGCGCGTTCGCGCGCCATTGGGCGCCGCGCATCGCGAAGACCGTGCTCCCGATCCTGGGGCTCGCGGCGTGGGTGCTCACGCCGGTGATGTGGCTCTCGCGCTGGATCGCGCGCGCGGGCGCGCGTCCCGGTGCGCCGGTGGCGCGGGAGCGGGGCGAGATCGAGGAGCTGCTGCGCGAGGGGGAGCTCGAGGGCTTCGGCGAGCGGCGCGAGCTCGCGTTCATCTCCGAAGTCGTGGAGTTCGGGGAGAAGCTGGTGAGCGAGGTGATGACCCCGCGCACCGCCGTCACCGCCGTGGATCGCGACACGGAGCCACGCGCGATGGCGCGCCGCGTCGCGGAGTCCGGCTTCAGCCGCGTGCCCGTGTACCACGGCTCGCTCGATGAGATCGTGGGCATCGTGCACGTGTTCGACGTGCTCGCCACGGAAGGGGAACGGTGGCCGGCGCTGCGCCCGGTGATGCACGTGCCCGCCGGGAAGCGCTGCAGCGAGCTCCTCTTCGAGATGCTGGGGAAGCAGCAGCATCTCGCGGTCGTGCTCGACGAGCACGGCGGCACGGTGGGCATCGTCACGCTCGACGATCTACTCGAGGAGCTGGTGGGGGACATCCGGGACGAGCACGACGCGGCCCCGGCGCCGGTGGCCGCCGGCGGGCGCGCGGTGCTGCTCGAGGCGTCGACGCCGGTGTTCGACGTCGCCGCGCGCTTCGACGCGCCGCTCGCGCCCGAGCCGCACGAGCGCGCCGAGACGATCGGCGGCCTCATCGCACGCCGGCTCGGCCGCATCCCGCAGGCCGGAGAGCGGCTCCGGCTCGCCGGACTCGAGGCCGTCATCGTGGAAGCCGAGCCGTCGCGCGTGGTGCGGCTCCTCGTGCAGCGCGCCGGCGCGGCAGGCGCCATCGAGCTGGATCCGCCGCGATGACCGGCCCCGATCTCGCGCCCCTCCTCGCGGATTTCACGGCGCGCAAGCCCGCCGCGCTCGCGCGCGCGGTCAGCATCGTGGAGAATCATCGCGCCGGGAGCGACCAGCTCCTCTCCGCGTTGCATCCCCGGGTGGGTCGCTCCCGCCGCATCGGCATCACGGGGCCGCCGGGGGCGGGTAAGAGCACCCTCACCATGCGGCTGGCCGCGAAGTGGCGCGAGGAGGGGCTCACCGTCGGCATCATCGCGGTGGACCCCACGTCCCCGTTCACGGGAGGCGCGCTCTTGGGCGATCGCATCCGCATGGAAGCGGTGGCGCTCGATCCCGGGATCTTCATCCGCAGCATGGCCACGCGCGGCGCGCTCGGCGGCCTCGCCGCGACCACGCGCGAAGTGGCCGATGTGCTCGACGCGTACGGCTTCGACCGCATCGTGCTCGAGACGGTGGGCGTGGGGCAGAGCGAGCTCGACATCGCGCGCACTGCAGACTCGAGCGTCGTCGTGCTCGTCCCAGAATCGGGCGATTCGATCCAGACCATGAAGGCGGGGCTCATGGAGATCGCGGACCTGTTCGTCGTGAACAAGGCCGACCGCCCCGGCGCGGATCGCCTGCGCAACGAGGTCGAGCTCATGCTCGGCCTGCGACTCGGGCAGCACTACAAGAACGTCCCGGCGCATCACGGCATGGACTTGTCGAACAAGAGCGTGGCGCGTGCGGCCCGTGCCGCGTCTCAAGAGGCGGAGCCCGAGCGCTGGACGCCGCCCGTGCTCGCGGCGACCGCGTCGAAGGGGGAGGGCGTCGCGGAGCTGTCGGCGGCGCTCGCCCGCCACTTCGAGTATCTTGAACGGAGCGGCGCGTTGCGCGAGCGGCGGCGCACGCGCTTGAAGGAACGGGTGGTGGACGCCGCGGAGCGGCTGCTGCGCGCGAAGCTGTGGGGCGACGCCGCGACGGCCGCGTGGTTGGAGTCGCAGCTGGACGCGCTGGAATCGGGGACGCGCACGCCGTTCGCGACGGCGCAAGCGCTGCTCGAGCGGAGCGCCCCGCGGTTGGCGCAACCTGCGTCGGAGAGGAGCTCTGGATGACGTCGACTCGGGAGCGGACGGAAACGCCGAGTGAGATGGAGCGCGAGCTCGAGCGCCTGCGCGCCGAGGTCGCCGCGTGGCGCGCGCGCTTCGAGCAGGGGGAATTGCGCGACATCGGCTTCTCCAACTCCACCGGGCCCGTCGCTCCGCTCTACACCGCGCTCGACGGCCGGCACGTGGACGGCGCGCTCGCCACGCCGGGCGCCTTCCCGTTCACACGCGGCGTGCATCCCACTGGATATCGCGGGCGCCTCTGGACGATGCGGCAGTTCGCCGGCTTCGGGAGCGCCGCCGACACGAACGCGCGCTACAAGTTCCTCCTCGAGCACGGACAGACGGGACTCTCCGTCGCCTTCGATTTCCCCACGCTCATGGGCTACGACTCCGATCATCCGCGGTCGGAGGGGGAAGTGGGGAAGTGCGGCGTGGCGATCTCGAGCTTGGAGGACATGGAGCGGCTCTTCGACGGCATCCCGCTCGACCAGGTCTCGACGTCGATGACGATCAACGGCCCCGCGATCATCCTCTACTGCTTCTACATCGCGGCCGCGGAGAAGCAGGGCGTGGACTCGCGCAAGCTGCGCGGCACCATCCAGAACGACATCCTGAAAGAGTACATGGCGCAGCACGCGTGGGTGTACCCGATCGAGCCCGCGCTGCGCCTGATCGTGGACGGCTTCGAGTGGAGCGCTACGCACGCGCCGCTCTGGAACACGATCTCGATCTCGGGCTACCACATCCGCGAAGCGGGGGCGACGGCGGTGCAGGAGCTGGCGTTCACGCTCGCCGATGGGTTCACCTACGTGGAGCGCGGGCTCGCGCGCGGGCTCAAGGTGGATGACTTCGCGCCGCGCCTCTCGTTCTTCTGGGACGTGCACAACGACTTCTTCGAGGAGGTCGCGAAGATGCGCGCGGCGCGCCGGATCTGGGCGCGGCACATGCGCGACCGGTACGGCGCCAAGGATCCGCGCTCGTGGATGATGCGCTTCCACTCCCAGACGGCGGGGGTCACGCTCACCGCGCAGCAGCCGATGAACAACATCGTGCGGGTCGCGTACCAGGCGCTCGCGGCGGTGCTGGGCGGCACGCAATCGCTCCACACGAACTCCATGGACGAGACCCTCGCGCTCCCCACCGAGCACTCCGTGCAGGTGGCGCTCCGCACGCAGCAGGTGCTCGCGTACGAGACGGGCGTGCCGAACGTGCTCGATCCGCTCGGCGGCTCGTACTACGTGGAGGCGCTCACCGACGAGATGGAGCGCCAGGCGGAGTCGCTCTTCGAGGAGATCGAGCGGCAAGGGGGCGTGGTCCGCGCGCTCGAGCTCGGCTGGCTGCAGCGCAAGATCGCCGAGAGCGCGGCGCGCCAGCAGTGGGAGGTGGAGCAGCACCGCAAGGTGGTGGTGGGGGTGAACGAGTTCGAGACCGACGAGACGCTCACGATCCCCCTCCTCAAGATCGGCCAGGACACCGAGAAGGACCAGCGCGAGCGGATGCGCCGCATGCGCGAGCGGCGCGACAACGACCTCGTGCGCCGGCGCCTCGACGCGCTGCGCGGCGCGGCGCGCACCACGGAGAACCTCCTCCCGTTCATCCTCGACTGCGCGCGCTGTTACGCCACGCTCTACGAGATCCGCGCCGCCATGGAGGACGTGTTCGGCGCCTATCGCGAGCCGGTGTTCTTCTGATGGCGCGGCCGATCCGCGTGCTCATCGCCAAGCCGGGCCTGGACGGGCACGATCGCGGGGCGAAGGTCGTCGCCGCGTCGCTGCGCGACGCCGGCATGGAGGTCATCTACACCGGGCTACATCAGACGCCGGAGATGATCGCGAACGCCGCCATCCAGGAGGACGTGGACGTGGTGGGCCTCTCGATCCTCAGCGGTGCCCACATGACGCTCATCCCGCGCGTGCACGACCTGCTCCGCGAGGCGGGGCGCGACGACATCCTCGTCACCGGCGGCGGCATCCTCCCGCGCGAGGACATCGAGGAGCTCCAGCGGCGCGGGATCGGCAAGCTGTTCGGCCCCGGCACGCCGACCTCCGAGCTCGCGGCCTACATCCGCGAGTGGTTCGCCGAGCGGCAGCGGCAGGACGCGTGACCGCGCGGCTCCGCGCGCTCTCCGACGAGGTGCGCGCGCTCGAAGCCACGCTCCGGCAAGGAGGGGGCGCCGACCGCATCGCGAAGCAGCACGCACAGGGGAAGATGACCGCGCGCGAGCGCGTGTCCGCCCTGTTCGACCAGCGATCGCGTTTCCTCGAGATCGGCCTCCTCATCGCGTACGACCGCTACGAGGGCCAAGCCCCCGCGGCCGGGGTCGTCACCGGGATCGGCCTCGTCCACGGGCGCGAAGTCGTCGTCGTCGCGAACGACGCCACGGTGAAGGCCGGCGCGTGGTGGCCGGAGACGATCACGAAGATCCTGCGCGCGCAGGAGATCGCGATGCGATGCCGCATCCCGATCGTGTACCTCGTCGACTCCGCCGGCGTGAACCTCCCGTACCAAGGGGGCGTCTTCCCCGGGCAGTACGGCGCGAGCCGCATCTTCTACTACAACTCGCTCATGCGGCGGTATCTGCGCATCCCGCAGTTCGCCGCGGTCATGGGGCAGTGCGTCGCCGGCGGCGCGTATCTCCCGGCGCTCTCCGACGTGATCCTCATGGTGGAAGGGACCTCGTTCATGGGGCTCGGCGGGCCGAACCTCGTGAAAGGGGCCACCGGGCAGGTCGTCGATTCGGAAACGTTGGGCGGCGCGGTGATGCACACCGAGCTCTCCGCGGTCGCGCACTATCGGGACAAGGACGACGCGACCTGCCTCGCCCGGCTGCGCTCGCTCATCGAGCGGCTCCCCGCGCCGCATCGCCCCGCGTCGCGCCCGGGGCACGCGCCCGCGGAGGATCCCGCGTCGCTCTACGAGCTCCTCCCGACGGACCATCGCATGAGTTACGACATGCACGGCGCGCTGCGCGCGCTCGTGGACGGCGGCGCGCTCGAGGAGTTCCAGGAGGACCACGCGCGCGAGATCATCTGCGGCGACGGCGCGATCGATGGGATCGCCGTCGGCGTGATCGCGAACCAGCGGGGTCTCGTGCGCACCGCGCCCGGCATGCCGCAACGGTTCGGCGGGATCATCTACGCCGAGAGCGCGGAGAAGGTCGCGTTCTACATCGACCGCTGCGACCGCCAAGGGTTGCCGCTCCTGTTCGTGCAGGACGTGTCGGGCTTCATGGTGGGCCCCGCCGCGGAGCAGGCGGGCATCATCCGCGCGGGAGCGCGGTTCGTCGAGGCGATGGCCACGGCGACCGTCCCCAAGATCGTGCTCACCGTGAACCACGCGTCGGGCGCGGGCTACTACGCGATGGCGGGGCAGGGATTCGATCCCGACTTCATCTTCAGTTGGCCCACGGGGCGCATGGGCGTGATGGAAGGAGAGAGCGCGGTGCAGGCCGTGCACGGGCCGGCGCTCGCCGAAGCGAAGTCCAAGGGGAAGAAGCAGCCCGCCGCGCTGCAGGAGGCCGTGGACTCGATGCGCGCCGACTACGATCAGCAGCTCGACGCGCGCTACGCCGCGGCGCGCGGCTACGTGGACGCGATCATCTATCCCGAGGAGACGCGCGACGTGCTCGCGATGGCGCTGCGTTCGGCGATGCAGAATCCCGGCCCGCACCTCGGCGCGTTCGTGCTCCCGCCGCATCTCGCGGAGCACGCATGAAGAGCATCGTGCGGGTGGCGGCGGGGCAGGGCTTCTGGGGCGACTGGCTCGAAGCGCCGCGGCGCCAGGTGGAAGGGGGACCGGTCGACTACCTCATGCTGGACTATCTGGCCGAGGTGACCATGTCCATCCTCCAGAAGCAGAAGGAGCGCGATCCCGCCATGGGCTACGCGCGCGACTTCATCGGCGCGATGGAGAGCGTCTTCCCCGCGGTGGCCACGCGTGGAGTGAAGGTGATCGCGAACGCCGGGGGGGTGAATCCGGAGGCGTGTGCGAAGGCCGTCGGGGCCGCGGCGCGAGCGGCGGGCGTCGCGGCGCAGGTGAAGCTCGGCATCGTGACGGGGGACGATCTCCTCCCGCGGCTCGACGCGCTGCTCGCGGCGGGGCACGCGCTCAAGAACATGGAGAGCGGGGCGCCGCTCTCCACGGTGCGCGACCGCGTGCTCTCGGCGAATGCGTACCTCGGTTCGGGCCCCATCGTCGACGCGCTCGCGCGCGGCGCGAACGTGGTGATCACGGGCCGCTCGACCGACACCGCGCTCACCATGGCGCCGCTCCGCCACGAGTTCGGCTGGGGCGCCACCGACTGGGACAGGCTCGCCGCGGGGATCGTCGCGGGGCACATCATCGAGTGCGGCGCGCAGTGCTCGGGGGGGAACTGCCTCCGTGATTGGCGCAGCATCCCCGATCTCGCGAACGTGGGCTATCCGATCGTCGAGGGAGCGCCGGATGGCGCGTTCGTCGTGACCAAGCATCCGAACACGGGCGGGCGCGTGGATGTCTCCACCATCTCCGAGCAGCTCGTCTACGAGATGGGCGACCCGCGATCGTACATCACCCCCGACGTGATCGCGGACTTCACGACGATCCAGCTCGAGCCGGCGGGGCCGGACCGCGTGAAAGTGTCCGGCATCCGCGGGCGCGCACCGACGGACTCGCTCAAAGTGTCGATCGCGTATCGCGCGGGCTTCAAGGCGGTGGGCACCCTGGTCTACGCGTGGCCGGACGCGCTCGACAAGGCGGAGCTCGCGGGCCGCGTGCTGCGCGAGCGGCTCGACCGTTTGGGCCTCCGCTTCGACGAAGTGCGCACGGAGTTCGTGGGCGCCTCCGCCACGCACGGCGCGCTCGCCGGCGCGCCGTCCGCAGACCTCGCCGAAGTGCAGCTGCGCGTGGGCGTGCGCGGTGACGACCGCAAGATGGTGGAGCGCTTCACGCGCGAGCTCGCGCCCCTCGTGCTCAACGGTCCGCCCAGCGTGACCGGATTCGCCGGCGGCCGCCCCAAGGTGGAGGATGTGGTCGCGTACTGGCCGGCGCTCATCGACAAGCGCGAAGTGACCCCCGCCGTGCGCGTCGAGGCCGCATGAAGGTCCGCCTCCTCGACATCGCGCACGCGCGCTCCGGCGACAAGGGAGACACCGCGAACGTGGGCGTGATCGCGCTCAAGGCCGAGTGGTACGACGTGCTCGCCTCGCAGCTCACCACGGCGCGCGTGGCCGCCCACTTCGGCAAGGAGATCACGGGCCCGGTCGAACGCTTCGAGCTCCCGAACCTGCGCGCGCTCAACTTCCTGCTGCACGGCGCGCTCGGAGGCGGAGGCACGCTCTCACTCAAGACGGACGCCCAGGGCAAGGTGTTCTCCACGGCGCTGCTGCGGATGGTGCTCGACGTGCCCGACGAGGTCGCGCGGCGCCTGCGGCTGCCGGAGGCTCCCAAGTGACGCGGGTGCGCAGCGCGATCGCCGGCGGCATCGCACGCGTCACCCTCGCGCGTCCCGAGAAGAAGAACGCCCTCGATCAGGAGATGGTGCTCGCACTACACGACGCCGTACGAGCGGCCGGCGCGCGCGATGCGGTGCGCGCCGTGGTGCTCGAGGGCGAGGGCCCCGACTTCTGCGCCGGCGCGGACTTGGCCGCGCTCGCCGCGATGCTCGACGCGAGCCCCGACGCGCACCGCCGCGACGCCGAGGTGCTCGGCCGGCTCTTCGTGGCGCTGCGCGATCTCCCGAAGCCCGCGGTCGCGGTGGTGCGGGGGCGCGCGCTCGCGGGGGGCTGCGGCCTCGCCATGGCCTGCGATCTCGTGCTCGCGCACGAGGCGGCGCGATTCGGATTCCCCGAGGTGAACGTGGGGTTCGTTCCAGCCATGGTGATGACGATCCTCCGCCGCTCGGTGGGCGAGAAGCGCGCCTTCGAGCTCGTCGCGACCGGGCGGCTCGTGAGCGCGCGCGAAGCGCTCGAGCTCGGCATCGCGAGCCGCGTGTTCCCGGCCGCGAGTTTCGACGCCGATGTCGCGCAGACGGTCGCCGCGCTGGCCGCTGCGCCGCCGGCCGCGCTGCGACTCACGAAGCGGTTGTTCCATGCGCTCGACGCCCGCGGCTTCGGCGACGGGATCGCGCTCGGCGTGCAGGCCAACGTCGAGGCGCGCGCGACGCCCGAGTTCCGCGCGGGCGTGGAACGCTTCACCAAGGGTGACCGATGAAGCCGCTCGATGCCGTGAAGATGGGCCTCCTCGTGCTGGCGATCCTGATCTGGTTCGTGGGCTACCGCGCCCAGAGCCACCTCCTGATGCTCAGCGCGATGGGGATCGTCCTCGTCGCGTTCGCGCTGCGCTTCCTCAAGGCGCCGCCGGCGCCTCCCGCGCGGTGAGCTCCGGGCGCATCCCCGAGCTCCTCGCTCCCGCGGGCTCGCTCGATGCCGTGCGCGCCGCCGTCGCGAACGGCGCCGACGCCGTGTATCTGGGCGTCGAGCGGTTCAACGCGCGTGACGAGGGGGCGCAGTTCACGCTCGACGAGCTCGTGGCCGCGACCCGCCTCGCCCACGAGCGCGGGGCCCGGATCTACCTGACGCTCAACACGCTCCTCAAGCCCGCCGAGCTCGCGGAGGCGCTCGAGCTCCTGGGGGAGTGCATCGACCGGGGCGTGGATGCGGCGCTCGTGCAGGATGTCGGGGCGATCCGCCTCATCCAGCGCATCTATCCCGGCTTCGCGATCCATGGCTCCACGCAGCTGACCGTGCACGACGTGAGCGGGGCCGCGTTCGCGCGCGATCTGGGCGTGCGGCGCGTCGTGTTGGCGCGCGAGAACACGCTGGACGATGTGCGGGCCATCCGCCTCGCCATACCGGAGCTCGAGCTCGAGACCTTCGTGCACGGCGCCCTCTGCATCTCGTATTCCGGGCAGTGCCTGATGAGCGGCATGATCTCCGAGCGCAGCGCGAACCGCGGCTCCTGCGCGCAGTCGTGCCGCAAGGGCTACGCGCTCACGGACGTGCGCACGCACGCGACGCTCGACGAGGGATTCCTCATCTCCGCCAAGGATCTCGGCGCTGCGGAGCATCTGGCGGCGCTCACGGAGATCGGCATCGCTACCCTCAAGATCGAAGGGCGCAAGAAGAAGCCGGAGTACGTGGCCATCGTCACCCGCAGTTATCGCGAGTTGCTGGCGCGCGTGGCCCGCGGTGAGCGCGCGCTCGCGCCGGCGGCGGATCATCCGGACCTCGTCCAGATCTTCAGCCGCGGATTCACCGGCGGCATGTTCGGCGGCCGTGCGGGCCGCGACTACATCACGCGGCTCCAGCCCGACAATCGCGGCGTGCTCCTGGGCACGGTGACCGAGGCCCGCGACGGGAGCGTGATCGTGGAGGTCTCATCGCCGATCGTGCCCGGAGACGGCCTCGGCTTCGAGCCGCCGGAGGGCACGCGCGGGAAGTCGGTCGGATTCTCCGTGCCGCGCGTGCGGACGCTCGCGCACGAAGGAGACGTGATCCGGCAATCGATCCCCGCGCGCGTGGACGTGCCCAAGGGCTGGCGCGTCTATCGCACCGCGCAGCCGGCGCTCAACGAGCGCGCACGCGCCACGTTCGAAGGCGTCGCGTTGCCCGGTGCATCGCGCTCCACGCGATTGGACGTTCGCGCCGCGGGGCAGGCGGGTGCGCCCCTCTCGCTCACGTTCACCGCCGGCGCGGCGTCGGCCGCGCTCGAGAGCGAAGTCCCGCTCGCTCGGGCGGACAAGCGGACGCTCGACGAGGCGCAGATGCGCGCCCAGCTGGGCCGCTTGGGTGGCACGCCGTTCTCGCTCGGAGCGATCGATCTCTCCGGCCTCGCGCCGCGGCTCTTCCTTCCCATATCCGAGCTGAACGCGCTGCGGCAGCGCGCGGTGGCGGAGCTCAGCGCGTCGCTCGAGAACTCCTCGCAGCAAGCCGCGGCGACCCGGCGCGAACGCATCGCTCGCGCGGTCGCGGACGTGCCGGCCGCCGTGCAGGCCGACGCGGCGGACGCCACGCTGGCCGCCCACGTCTGGACCGTGGACGACGCGCGCCTCGCGGCCGAGGCCGGGGCGAACGAGATCGTGCTCGATCCGTTCATACGTCACCCGATGCCCCCCGTCTCGCGGGTGAGGGCGGTCGCCACGGAACTCGCGGAGCGAGGCGTGGCGCTCAGGCTCCGCCTTCCCACGATCGTCCGCCCCGAGGAGCGTGGCACGCTCGACAAGTGGCTCGCGCTCGATCTGCCGCTCCTGAGCGGGCACGCGGGGCTCGTCGCGGAACTCGGCGCGCAGAAGCTCGACATCGTCGCGGACTACGCCGTGAACGTCTTCAACCAGCACACGGCCGCGGAATTCTTCGCGCGCGGCGCCCGGCGCGTGGTGCTCTCGGTGGAGCTCACGGAGACCGAGATCGGCGAGGTCACCGCGCCGTGGCGCGGCGCGGGGTTCGATGTGGTCGCCTACGGCCGGCCCGAGGGGATGACCATCGAGCACTGCGTGCTCTCCGCGGCGTTCGACCGCGTGGTCACCACGTGCCGGGACCTGTGCGTGCAGAAGCATCCGAACGTCGAGCTCACCGATCCGGCCGGCTACACCTTCCCGGTGGCCACCGACGCGCACTGCCGCAATCGCCTCCTGCACTCACGGCCGGTCGAGGCGTCGGAGTTCCTCCCGAAGCTGTGGCGGCACGGGATCCGCGGGTATCGGCTGCTCTTCAACGTGCCTGGCGATCCGATCGCGGATCTCGTGCGGCGCTGGCGCACGGCGCTCGACGCGCTGGAACGCGGCGACCACGCCGAGCTCGCGACGATCCGCGCGCTCGTGGGCGCCGAGTTCACCCGCGGACATTTCGCTCGTGCGGTGTGATGCGCGGCCCCGCCGCGTTCCGATGCCCACGCCGCGGCGCGTAGCGTCTATCTTGCACGCATGACCACGCTCGAGGCGGCGCGCGCGATCCTCCGCGACCAGCTCGGCTTCCCCGATTTCCGTCCGGGGCAGGAGCGCGCCATCGCGTCGGTGCTCGAGGGGCGCGATACGCTCGTGGTGCTCCCCACCGGCGGCGGCAAGTCGCTGTGCTACCAAGTGCCGGCGCTGATGCTGCCGAAGCTCACCGTGGTGGTGTCGCCGCTCATCTCGCTCATGAAGGACCAGGTGGACGCGCTCACCGCGCGCGGCCTCCCCGCGGCGTTCCTGAACTCCACGCTGAGCGCGGGGGAGATCTCCGATCGCCTGGCGCGCGCCGAGCGCGGCGAGCTCAAGCTCATCTACGTCGCCCCCGAGCGGCTCGAGATCGGCCGCACGCTCGACCGATTGGCCGACATCGGCGTCTCGCTGCTCGCGGTGGACGAGGCCCACTGCATCAGCGAGTGGGGGCACGACTTCCGCCCCAGCTATCGGCGCGTGCGCCAGATGCGCCTGCGCTTGGGCAAGCCCACCACGATCGCGCTCACGGCCACGGCCACGCCGGAGGTGCGCAAGGACATCGTGCGGCAGCTCGCGCTGGCCGACCCCGAGGTGATCGTCACCGGGTTCGACCGCGCGAACCTGCGCTACCACGTGGTGCGCACGCGCACCGAGGCCGACAAGGACGCGGCACTCGTGCGCGCCCTCGAGCAGTTCCCGGGGCAGGCCATCGTGTACGCGTCCACGCGCCGCGCCGTCGAGCGCATCGCGGCGCTCCTGCAGCACGCGCGTATCCGTGCGCTCGCCTACCACGCCGGCCTCGACGACGAGCATCGCCACGCCGTGCAGGACGCGTTCATGAACGAGGAAGTGCGCGCCATCGTCGCGACGAACGCCTTCGGCATGGGCATCGACAAGTCCAACATCCGGCTGGTGGTGCACCACGCGATGCCCGGCTCGCTCGAGGCGTACTACCAGGAAGCGGGGCGCGCGGGGCGCGACGGGCTCCCTAGCGAGTGCGTGCTGCTGCACGCCTTCCGCGACCGGTTCACGCACGAGTTCTTCATCAAGAGCGCGTATCCGCTGCGCGATACGGTGGAGCGTGTGTACGGCGCGCTGGTGGCCGCGGCCGGCGAGGGGGGGCTCGCTTCGCTCACGCACGAGGAGCTCGCGGCGCGGGCGCGAGGGAAGGTGAAGGAACGCGAGGCGGAGTCGGCGGTGCGCATCCTCGCCACGACGGGGGCGCTCACCACGGAGAGCGGGAGCTCCCAGCGGGTGCTCGTCCGGCTCCTCGCGACGCCGGAACGCATCCGCGCCGAGTTGGGGCCGGGTCACGAAGCGGAGCTCGATCTCTTGCGGGCGATGTGGCGCGCGGTCGGCTCTCGCCTCGAGACCGGCGCGCTCATCGATCCCGACGGCCTCCCGCCCGGATTCGGCGGCGCCATGGGCGTTCCGGCGCTGCTCGATGCGCTCCAGGACCGCCAATTCCTGACGTGGGAGCGCACCGGCGGAGGGCTCCGTCTCGCTGACGCGCGCGCGCCGTTCGATCGCTTCCAGATCGACTGGGAATTGCTGGGCCGCCGCCGCAAGGCGGAGACGGCCAAGCTCGACGCCGTGCAGCGCTACGCTTACACCGACCACTGCCGCCGCGGCTTCCTCCTCCGGTACTTCGGCGACCCCGCCGCGCGAGAGACCTGTGAAGGCTGCGACATCTGCCTCGGCACGCACGTGAAAGAGGCGGACTCGGAGGTCGCGCGCCCGTTCGCGCACGAGCCGGGGCCGCGGAAGCCGAAGCGCGAACGGGGGCGCGGGCCCCAGCGTGCGCAGCAGGAGGTCGATCTCTCGGCGGCGGACCCCGCGTTGGTCGGCGCGCTCCGCCTGTTGCGCGGCGCCCTCGCGCGCGAGCAGAAGGTGCCCGCCTATGTGATCTTCCCCGACCGCACGCTCGTGGAACTCGCCGTGCGCCGTCCGCGTTCTGTGGAAGAACTCAGCGGGGTCCACGGGGTAGGCCCTGCCAGGATCGAGAAGTTCGGCGAGCGCCTGCTCGCCGTTCTGCGCGACACCAACGGGACCGAGGCCGCATGAGCGATCTGCCGTACCTCACCGAGCAGCACCTCGCCGTCCGCGACGCGGTGCGCGAATTCGCGCTCGCCGAGGTCCAGCCCGTCGCCTCGAAACTCGACGCGGAGGCGACGTTCCCGTGGGAGAACGTGAAGCGCATGGGGGAGCTCGGCTTCCTCGGCGTGCCGTGGAGCGAGGAGCTCGGCGGCGCGGGGCTCGACTACATCAGCTACATCCTCACCATCCACGAGATGGCCAAGGTGGACGCGTCGCACGCGATCACCATCTCGGCGCACACCACGCTCGGCACGTCGCCCATCGTGCGCTTCGGCACCGAGGCGCAGAAGCGGCGCTACGTGCCGCTCCTCGCGACCGGCCGCGTGCTCGGCGGCTTCGGGCTCACCGAAGAGGGCGCCGGGAGTGACGCCGGCGCCACGCGCACCACCGCGGTGAAGAAGGACGGGCGCTACGTGATCAACGGCGCCAAGCGGTTCATCACGCACGGCGGCGTGGGCGAGATCTTCGTGATCACGGCGGTCACATCGCCCGGCAAGGGCACGCAGGGGATCTCGTCGTTCATCGTCACGAAGCCCACGAGCGACGTCGCGCGCGCCAAGGAAGTGGGCGTCGGGCACGACGCGTCCCTTCCCGCGATGCGCGGATTCACCACCGGGCGGAAAGAGGACAAGCTCGGCTGGCGCGCGAGCGACACGTGCGAGCTGATCCTTCAGGATGTGGAGGTGCCGGAGGAGAACCTGCTCGGGCAGGAAGGAGCGGGCTTCACGAACTTCATGAAGACGCTCGACTCCGGGCGCATCGGTGTCGGGGCGCTCTCGCTCGGCCTCGCGGAGGGGGCGTTCGAGCTCGCCGCGCGGTACGCGATGGAGCGCAAGCAGTTCGGCAGGCCGATCGCGGAGTTCCAGGGGATCCAGTTCCAGCTCGCGGATCTGGCCACCGAGATCGAGGCGGGGCGCCACCTGGTGTACCACGCCGCGTGGCTCGCGCAGAACGGCAAGGAGTACTCGCAGGAAGCATCGATGGCCAAGCTCTACTGCTCCGAGCTGGCGATGCGCGCCACGCACCGCGCCGTTCAGGTGTACGGCGGCTACGGCTACACGCGCGACTACCCCGTGGAGCGCATGATGCGCGACGCCAAGATCTGCGAGATCGGGGAAGGGACGAGCGAGATCCAGCGCATCGTGATCGCGCGGCACCTGCTCAAGCGGTTGAGCGACTGACGCGTCGCCCCCCCGTTGCCCTCGCGCCCGGCCCGCCTATACTTCATCCGTTCCACGCACCACCCAATCGATCGTACCACGGCGCCCCGCCGCGCGGCTCGCGGCACGGCGTCCGATGCACCCGGGGGCTTCGCGCCCCCGACGCGCATCCGGCACCAACGCTTCGGATCGCCCGTCGCTCCGGTCCCTCCCGCTCCCGAGTGAGCGCGTGAGGCGGAGGCGGCGCTGAGATCACAGGCCGCGCGAGGCGCGGCCGGCCGCGGAGCAGGACGCGTGACACACTGAGCACCAAGGCCGCCTCCGGGCGCGCGCCGAGCCGCGGCGCTCGCCGGGAGCGGGCCGTGATGAAACGAGAGATCCTGATCAACGCCGGCGCGCGTGAGACGCGCGTCGCGATGCTGGAAGACGACAAGCTCGTCGAGCTGATGGTCGACCGCCCCGACAACCGCCGCATGGTCGGGGACATCTATCTGGGCAAGGTCGAAGCCGTCCTCCCCGGCATCCAAGCCGCCTTCGTCGACATCGGCACCGAGAAATCGGCCTTCCTCCACGCCTCCGACCTCGTCTTCCCGGAGGACGAAGAGAAGGACGACGACGACGCCACCGCCGACGAGCCCGACGCCGAGCAAGACGAAGAAGAGGAACCGGCCGCCGAGCGCCGCGGGCGCCGTGCGCCCGCTCCCCCCATCCAAGATCAATTGAAGCGCGGCCAGGAGATCCTGGTGCAGGTGAGCAAGGAGCCCATCTCCACGAAGGGCCCGCGCGTCACCGCGCAGGTCTCGCTCGCGGGGCGGTTCCTGGTCTACATCCCCACCGCCTCGCGCGTGGGCGTGAGCCGCAAGATCGGCGACCGCGACGAGCGCAAGCGACTCCGCGAGCTCGTGCAAGCCGTGCTCCCCGAGGACTCCGGCGGCGTGATCGTGCGCACGGTGGGCGAGGACGTGACGGAGGACACGTTCCGCCGCGACCTCCGCTCGCTGCAGGCCCAGTGGAAGAAGATCCAGCGCAAGACGCGCTTCCAGAAGGCGCCCTCCCTCGTGCACCGGGAGACGTCGCTCACGCGCGGGCTCATCCGCGATGTGTTCTCGTCCAAGGTGGATTCGCTCGAGGTCGACTCCAAGCAGGTCTACAACGAGGTGGTCGAGTACCTGAAGGAGATCGCCCCCGAGCTCATCGAGCGCGTGAAGTTCTACGATGGCGTGGTGCCGCTCTTCGACCGCGCCGAGGTCGAGCCGGAGATCCGCGACCTCTTCAAGCGCCGCTGCGACCTCCCGAGCGGCGGCTACCTCATCATCGAGCAGACGGAGGCGCTCGTCTCCGTGGACGTGAACTCGGGGCGCTACACGGGGAAGAAGGACCCCGAGAAAACCATCCTCCGCACCAACACGGAAGCCGCGCGCGAGGTCGCCCGGCAGCTCCGCCTGCGCGACATCGGCGGCATCATCGTCTGCGACTTCATCGACATGGAGACGAAGGCGAATCGCGACAAGGTGCTGAGCGAGCTCCGCAACGCGCTCGCCGTGGACCGCGCGCGCACCAAAGCATTCGCCGTGAGCGAGCTCGGCCTCATCGAGATGACGCGCCAGCGCGTGCGCGCCGGCCACTATCACAGCATGACGGAGCCGTGCCCCGTGTGCGGCGGCTCGGGGCGCGTGTTCAGCCCCGAGAGCACGGTGCGGCGCCTCGAGCGCTCGGTGCGGCGCATGGCCGGGGAGGGGAAGCGCGATCCCCTGATCGTGAAGCTCCACCCCGACGTCGCCCTCTATCTCCTCGAGAACGAGCACGACTTCGCGCGCAAGCTCGAGAAGGCGCTGCACCTCCCGCTCGATCTCCGCGACGATCCGCTCCTCAAGCCCGACGAGTTCAAGCTCCTCTTGAAGGGCGCCGAGCGCGACGTGACGCAGCTCTACGCGGTGGCCTGAGTCGCTCCGTTAGAGCGCCTTCCCGAAGAGGAGCCCGAACATCAGCACGGCGAACACGAACGCGGTGATCGCCACGTACACCCGGTCGCGTTCGACGAGGAAGATCAGGATCGTCAGCGCCACCCGCAGCACGGGGAGCAGGATCAGCAGGATGATCCCCAAGCTGATGAGCACCAGCGGGTCCGAGTACGACGCCGCGTGCACGAACGCGCCCAGCGATGACGGCGGACCGGCGGCTTCCACCATCTGCCCTTGGGTGAGCTGCGGCACCACCTCGCGGAGCGAGGCGCCCGCACGGCTCGGACGGGCCGCCGCGGCCGCGATGCCCACCGCGATGACGAGCGCGCACGCCAGCACGCCGTACCGCAACACGTTCCCGATGAGCACATCCACCTGTTCGCGCGACAACGGAGGCGCTCCCGCGCCTGCACGCTGGCGCGCGCTCACCGCATCCCCCAGGCGCGCAGCCCCATCTCCACCGCGACGGCGATCAGCACGAACACGAAGGTGATGCGGATGTGCCGGCTCGGCGCGCTCATCATGAGCCGCGTCCCGATCCACGAGCCGCCGAGCACGCCGAGCGCCACCGGCGCCGCGAGCGCCGGCAGGATGTCGCCGCGCATGAAGTACGTGCCCGCGCTCGCGGCGGCCGTGACGCCGATCATGAAGTTCGACGTCGCGCTCGACACCTTGATCGGCAGCCGCATCGCGCGGTCCATCGCCGGCACCTTGAGCACGCCGCTCCCGACTCCCAATAGCCCGGAGATCATCCCCGCGCCGATCATCAACACGAACCCGAGCTTGACGCCGTGCACCGTGTACGGCACGTCGCGGCCGAGCGCCTTGTCGGGGTAGTGCGAGTCGAGGCTGAGCCGCTTCGCGAGCGGATCGGGCTTGCCGGGCGCGTGCGGAACGTCCTGGCGCCGTCCGCGCACCATGGCGAAGGCCGAGTAGAACACGATCGCCGCGAACACGCCGAACAGGAATCGCGTGTTCACGTACGCGGCGATGAGCGCGCCGCTCAGCGCCCCGCAGGAGGTCGCGACCTCGAGCAGCATGGCGACGCGGATGTTCGTGATGTGGTCGCGCACGTAGGTGGCCGCGGCCCCGGACGACGTCGCGATCACCGAGACGATGCTCGCGCCGATCGCGTAGCGGATGTTGATGCCGAACCCGAGCGTGAGCACCGGGACGAGCATCACGCCCCCACCGAGCCCCAGGATCGCTCCGAGCGTTCCCGCCGCCACCGAGATGCCGAAGAGCAGCGCCTCGAAAGGGAGCGGCTCGGTGATCAGCTGATGCATGGCGCCCAATCTATCGTTCGCCGCGCCTCCTCGCGCGAGCGGGTGGCTTCGCGGCGGCCCGCCCGCGGCGCGCCTTGCGGGGCGAGATCGCCATGGGATGCTTGGGCTGGTACAGGCCCAGCAGTCCGCCGCTCGGCAGCGTGATGACGCAATGCGAGCCCCACGACTGCTCCTTCACGGCGGAACAGGCCACCCCCAGCCGCGTGAGCCGCGCGATCTCCTCGTGCACGTCGTCCGTGAGGAGATAGAGCTCGTGCCACTCGGGCTTCTCCGCCGGGTGCACGGCCACCTCCGACGGCGGGAGCGCGAAGACGAGCCAACCCTCCCCGGCGTCCACCGAGCGGAACCCGAGCACGTTCTTGAGGAAGGCGCGGTCCTTCACCGCGTCCTTGCTGTAGATGAGGAAATGCGTGCCGATGATCATTATCGACCTCGCGATGAGCGAACGACAAGAGCAGACTGGATGACAAGAAAACTGCTGATGGTGCGGTGCCTTCTTCGAGACCGAGCGCATCAGCGGTTATCCTGTCATCCTGTCAGCCTTGTTCCTTGAGTTGACTCCGAACCCATACGCCGCTAAGTTACTCAGGCTCTGCCACTTGTCCGCCAATTCAATCCGTCCATGACGTACGCCATCATCCGCACCGCCGGCTTCCAGTTCCGCGCCGAACCCGGCAAGACCCTCAAGCTCCCGTCCCTCGAAGCCAAAGTGGGCGCCAAGGTCACCTTCGATGAGGTGCTCTTGAGCTCCGACGGCAAGAAGGTCCAGGCGGGCGCGCCCGTGCTCAAGGGCGCGAAAGTCACCGGCGAGGTCGTGCGCCACGGCAAGGCCGACAAGATCGTCGTCTTCAAGATGAAGCGCCGCAAGAACTACGCGAAGAAGCAGGGACACCGGCAGGGCTTCACCGAAGTCAAGATCAACGACATCACCCTCGGCTGACCTATGGCTCACAAGAAAGGCGTCGGCTCCAGCCGCAACGGGCGCGACAGCAACCCGCAGTGCCGCGGCGTCAAGAAGTTCGGCGGCGAAGTCGTGCGCGCCGGCAACATCATCATCCGGCAGTGCGGCACCAAGTACCACCCCGGCCGCAACGTCGGCCTCGGCTCCGACTACACCATCTTCTCGCTCATCGATGGCGTGGTGAAGTTCGAGCACAAGAACAAGGCGCGCTACAAGGTGAGCGTCTATCCGGCGGAGAGCGCGGCCAAGGCCTCCTGACGCCGCTTCGCTCGGCACGCCCGAACGCCCCCGCGATCAGCCGCGGGGGCGTTCTGCATCGTGCCATCGCGGGGCGCAACCTTCCTCGGAGCCGTTCCGTAGTACCTTGTAGAAGCCCGTTCCGTGAGGGAGCGATGACGGTCTGGACGAGGTTACGAGAGGAGCTCGATCGCGCCGGCCGCGTGGCCCAGAGCGCGGTCGATGAGACGAGAGCGCGGCTCGAGTTGATGCGCACGCAACAGCTGGCCGACAAGGCCGCGCAGGCGATCGGCTACGCGGTGTTCCGCGCCCGGCAAGAAGGGAAGGACATCGAGACGGCACTCTTCGATAGACTGAGCGCCGCGCTCACGGAGCATCAGGCCGAGATCGCGCGCCAGGAGGAGACCATCAAGAACATGAAGTCGTCGCGCGACGCCGAATGGCGCGCGCACGCCGAGGAACCCGCGGCCGCGAGTCCTCCGCCGGCGGCCTGAGCTCGCGAAGGCGCCATGCGAAGCGGGCGCGGAGGACTCTCCTCCGCGCCCGCTTCGTCCATCCGATCGCCGCCCTCGGATCAGGGCTTGTAGTAGCTCGGCGGCAGGCTCTTGTACCGCTCCGTGAGCAGGTCCTTGCGCGACGGCTGCATGTACTCCACCCCGCGCACGAACACGTGCTCCGCTTGCGTCGCGAACTCGAACGGGTCGCCGCTCCACACCACGACGTTCCCCTCCATCCCGGCCTTCAGCGCGCCGATCTTCCCGGCCACGCCGAACACCTCGGCCGGCGCGAGCGTCACCGCCCGCAGCGCGTCGTCCCAGGTCATGCCATACCCCACGGCGTTCCCGGCCTCGAAGCGCACGTTCTTCACGTTGAAATTCTCTTCGTCGCCGCCGCCCGCGTTGCCGACGATCACGACCGTCACCCCCGCCTTGCGGAGGAGCGACGCGTTGTCCTGCCGCGAGTTCAGCTCCACGAAGTCGCGCGGGATGTTGTTCATCGCCCCGGTGAGCACGGGCACCTTCGCCGCGGCGATCTCCTTGGCCACCATCCAGCCCTCGGACGCGCCGTACAGGACCATCTTGAACCCGAGCTGCTTCGAGAGGCGCAGCGCCTCCTGGATGTCCGCGGCCGAGTTGACGCTCACCACCATCGGCAGGACGCCGCTCACCACTGGGACCATGGCGTCGAGGTCCGCCTTGCGGTACGGCAACGTGCGCATCCGCGCCGCGTTGTAGGCCTCCTTGTTCGCCATGTACTGCTTGGTGGCGGCGAAGAGCTCTTCGATCTTCCCGAGGAGCTCCCCGCGCGATCCCACGCCCGCCGAGCGCAAGCTCTCGAACTCGGCGGCCATCCCGATCGGAGCCTTCAGCAGCACTTCCGGCAGCGAACCGGGGAACAGGTCGAGCATCGCCCCCTGGCCGCCCACGAGGTTCCCGTTGGGCCAGATCGCGACGGTGGTGACGCCCCCTTCGCGCGCCGCCGGGATGAGCGGGTTCAGCGGATTGAACGCCAGCCACGGCTGGAAGCTCGCGGAGATGTCGTCCTGCCCGCGCGAGCTGCTCTCGTTCGCATCGGCGCCGAAGCCCACGTCCACGAGGCCGAGCACCGTGGAGGAGTTCACGAATCCCGGCGTGACCCACTTGCCGGTGGCGTCGATCTTCTTCGCACCCGCCGGGACGGCCACGTTCGCGCCGACCGCGGTGATCTTGCCGTTCACGATCACGACCGTGCCGTTCTTGATCATCGGGCCGCTCACCGGATAGACGGTGCCGCCCGTGATCGCCACGGTCTGCGCCGGCAGCGCGAACGCCGCCATTGCGCATGCGAGGGCCAGGAGCCCGTTGCGTGTCGCGCGCATCAGTTGCTCCCTCCCGCCGTGAGGTTCACGAAGCCGAGCTCGAAGTCGGTCCGCCACTGTTGTTTCGGATCCATCCGGTCGTAGAGCACGGCGCCGTCGATCCACACCTTGTCCGCGTGCGTGTACACGCTGAACGGATCGCCGCTCCACAGCACCACGTCGGCGTTCTTGCCCTGTTCGATCGAGCCGATCCGGTCGGCGAGGCCCAGCGACCACGCCGGATTGATCGTCGCCCACCGGATGGCCTCCTCCTCGGTCACGTCCAGGCCCGCCCTGCGGCCGGCTGCCATCGCCTTGGAGATCTCCTGGTTGAGGCGCTGCGTCACCGACGGGTCGTCCGAATGGACGATCGCGCGCGCGCCGGCGTGGTCCGTCATCGCCAGGTTCGCCTCGATCCCGTCGAGTGCTTCCATCTTGAAGCCACCCCAGTCGGACCACTCGACCACGCCCACGGAGTCCTTCGCGAGGATGTCGGCGATCTTGTACGCCTCCACCGAGTGGTGGAACGCCGAGATGTGGTAGCCGAACTCCCGCGCGACGTCCAGCATCTGCATCATCTCGTCCGCACGGTAGCAGTGCATGTGCACCAGGATGTTGCCGCGGAGCACCTCGGCCAGCGTCTCGAGCCCCAGATCACGCTTGGGCGGATTCTCCTTGCTCGGATCGGCGAGGTACTTGTCCCACGCCCGGCGGTAGGCCTCGGCGTCGATCCACGCCTGCCGGTAGCCCGCCAAGTTGCCCATGCGCGTCTGCGGGCCGCCGCGATTCCCGTACACGCGCTTCGGGTTCTCGCCGCACGCCATCTTCAGCCCGTACTTCGCGCCGGGGAACTTCATCCCTTGCACGCTGCGCGCAGGCACGACCTTGAGCACCACGCTGCGCCCGCCGAACAGATTCGCTGAGCCGGGAAGGATCTGCACGGTGGTCACGCCCCCCGCGAGGTTGCGCGGGAACTGCGGATCCTGCGGCCACACCGAATGCTCGGCCCAGACGTACGCCGTGTTCGGCCGCACCGCCTCGTTGCCGTCGCTATTCGCTTCGACGCCGGGCGCCGAGTAGACACCCTCGTGCGAGTGCACGTCGATCAATCCGGGGGTGACGAACTTGCCCGTGCCGTCGATCACGACCGCGTCGGCGGGGATCGCGATGTCCTTCCCGACCGCGGCGATCTTCCCGTCTTTCAGGAGGACGGAGCCCCCTTCGATGCGCGGGCCGGCGGCCGTGAGGATGGTGGCGTTCTTGATCACCGTCGTCTTCGACGGGAAGGGCTTGTACGTGCTCGTAAAGGGATCCGCGTTCGGCACCGAGAGCGAACCGGGGCCGGGCGGCACCTTATGCGCCGTGTCGCCTGCCGGCTTCTGCCCGCCGCCCGCCTGCGCGGCGAGGGTGCCGGCGCACGCGAACGCGAGCGCGAGGACGAAGGACTTACGCATCGCTGACTGGCCTCCTGATGTGGTTGTCCTGGGGAGAGCGAAAGTACGGGCGGTGCGGCACGGACGCTAGGTCGCGCCGTAGTGCGCCGCGCCTAGTACGCGGAGGGCTCGCGCGCCGTTGGTCGCTGCGCAACGCTGTCGTGAATTTCGTTGACACGCGGAGCCGGCGCGCCTAGCTTCGCCCCCCGAAGATCGGTCCGTCGCCACGCACTCGGCACTGCGCGAGGGACCGCTCCGCGCCACGTGACTTCCGATGTCGGCACCACCGAGCCCGGCCCCCAACACGCCTCCCGCGATCGCGGATCTCGCCTACGGCGACGCCGCCAGCGTCCTCGCCGCGCTCGGTTCGCAGCGGGATGGCCTGACCGATGAGGAAGTCGAGGCTCGCCGCGAGCGATACGGCCGCAACGAGGTGGCGCACGAGAAGCCCCCCACCTGGTACGCGGAGCTCGCGCGCGCGTTCGCGAACCCCTTCAACTTCCTGCTGACCACGCTCGCCGTGCTCTCGGCCGCCACCGGGGACTCCGAGGCGGCGACGATCATCGGGATCATGGTCGTGTTCAGCACGGGACTCCGGTTCGCGCAGGAGTTCCGCTCGAGCAAGGCGGCGCTCGCGCTGCGCGCGCTCGTCCGCACGAACGCGTCGGTGGAGCGGTCGGGGGATGAGTTCCCCCTCGACAGCACGCCGGCGATGCGGCGCCGCGAGGTGCCGATGAGCGAGATCGTCCCCGGGGACATCGTCTACTTGTCCGCCGGCGACATGATCCCCGCCGACGTGCGCGTGCTCTCCGCCAAGGACCTGTTCGTCGCGCAGGCCTCGCTCACCGGCGAAGCGCTCCCGGTGGAGAAGATGGACAAGGCCGTGCGCCCGGAGAAACCGGTGGGGCTCACCGAGCTCCCCACCATCTGCTTCATGGGGACGAGCGTCGTGAGCGGCACCGCCACCGCGGTGGTCGCCGCGACGGGGAGCAGCACGAGCTTCGGGAAGATGGCGCGCGGTCTCGTGGGACGGCGCGCCGAGACGGCGTTCGACGTCGGCGTGCGGAAGGTGAGCTGGCTCTTCATCCGCTTCATCGTGGTGATGGTGCCGATCGTGTTCTTGATCAACGGGCTGAGCAAGGGGAATTGGCTCGAAGCCTTCCTGTTCGGCCTCGCGGTGGCGGTGGGGCTCACCCCCGAGATGCTCCCCATGATCGTGACCACGAACCTCGCCAAGGGCGCGGTCACCATGGCGCGCCACAAGACCATCGTGAAGCGGCTGAACGCGATCCAGAACTTCGGCGCGATGGACGTGCTGTGCACCGACAAGACGGGCACGCTCACGCAGGACAAGGTGATGCTCGAGCAGCACGTGAACGTCGTGGGCGAGGAGGACGACTGGATCCTCTCCCTCGCGTACCTGAACAGCTTCTACCAGACCGGCCTCAAGAACCTCCTCGACGTGGCGGTGCTCGAGCACGCCGAGCTCAAGAAGGAGCTCGCCATCGACAGGGCCTACGGCAAGGTGGATGAGATCCCCTTCGACTTCACGCGCCGGCGCATGTCGGTGGTGGTGGACCACGAGCACCGGGACCACCAGCTCATCTGCAAGGGGGCGTTCGAGGAAGTGCTCGCGATGTGCACCAACGTCTGCGACACCGAGCAGGACCGCATGGACGACGAGCCCGCGCACGTCGTCCCGCTGGATGACGAGACGCGCGCCGACGCGCGCGAGCTCGTGGCGGAGATGAACGAGGACGGATTCCGCGTGGTCGCGGTGGCCTACCGCTCGTTCCCGACCACGCACGGCGCCTACACGGTGGCGGACGAATCGGAGCTCACCCTCGCCGGCTTCATCGGGTTCCTCGATCCGCCCAAGGAGTCCGCGGCGCCCGCGCTCGAGGCCCTGCACACGCACGGCATCGCGGTGAAGATCCTCACCGGCGACAACGACCTCGTGACCAGCAAGATCTGCCGCGACGTGGGGCTCGACGCGGAGCACATCGTGCTCGGCGGGGAGCTCGATGGTCTCGACGAGCAGGCGTTCGCCGAACGGGCGGAGCAGGGCACCGTGTTCGCCAAGCTCACCCCCGAGCACAAGACGCGCATCGTGAAGGCGCTGAAGGCGCGCGGCCACACCGTGGGGTTCCTCGGCGACGGCATCAATGATGCGGGGGCGCTGCGGGAAGCGGACGTCGGCGTGTCGGTGGACTCGGCGGTGGACATCGCGAAGGAGTCGGCGGACATCATCCTCCTTGAGAAGAGCCTCATGGTGCTCGAGGAAGGAGTGGTAGAAGGGCGGCGCACCTTCGGCAACACCATCAAGTACATCAAGATGACGGCGAGCTCGAACTTCGGGAACGTGTTCTCGGTGCTCATCGCGAGTGCGTTCCTCCCGTTCCTCCCGATGCTCCCGGTGCAGCTCCTCACGGTGAACCTGCTCTACGATTTCTCGCAGACGTCCATCCCGTGGGACGACATGGATCCCGAGTACCTGCGCGTGCCGCGGCAGTGGCGCGCCGACGACATCGGGCGGTTCATGGTGTTCATCGGGCCCATCAGCTCGATCTTCGACATCGTGACGTTCGGCCTGATGTGGTACTGGTTCGGCGCGAACAGCCCGGCCAAGCAGTCGCTGTTCCAATCGGGCTGGTTCATCGAATCGCTGCTCACGCAGACGCTCATCGTCCACATGATCCGGACGGCGAGGATCCCCTTCCTGCAGAGCCGCGCGGCGATGCCCGTGCTCTTGCTGACGGGGGCGATCATGCTCGTGGGGATCGCGCTCCCGTTCCTTCCGCTCGGGCGCGGGCTGAATCTCACGCCGCTCCCCGCGGGCTATTTCGCGTGGGTCGCCGGCATCCTCCTCTGCTACTCGGCGCTCACGCAAGTGGTGAAGGGCTGGTACATCCGGAAGTTCGGCACCTGGCTGTAGGGATCTGCGCGGCGCTCGCCTACCGCAGGTACGTCTTGATCACGTCGATCAATTCCTGTGCCGCTCTCGATTCGACCGAACTTGGCCGCCGCGAGGGGTCGATCATATGGTCCAAGATGTGATCCTCCACGACCTCCGCCATCAGGCTGTCGATCGCGCCCCGCACGGTCGCGACGCGGTGCATCACGTCGCTGCAGTCCGCGCCCTCCTCGAGCGAACGGTGCACCCCCTCGAGCTGGCCGAGGATGCGTTTCACCCGGTTGAGCATCTTCTCCTTGTCGCGGATCACATGGGACATCGTGACATCTCCTGGATGGCCGGGCGCCGGCGGCGGGGCCGGTGACGCACGCGGCGGTGGGCTTGATACCATACCCCCTATGGTATATAGTGTACCCGCTCGGGGGGCGCCAGTGTCCGGATCCGCGGGATCGACGGACTGCTCCGCCACGAGCACCATGCGGCCGAAGTCGTGCCCCACGCGAGGAGAGGCCGCGGCATCCTGAGGCTCCGAAGATGGCTCTGACACACAGCGGCGGCTCCCCACGAAGCGCGTACGGGGCTCGGTGGACCATCGCGGCCACGCTCGCCACGCTCGCCACGCTCGCCGCGTGCGCAGCGATCGCGGGCTGTGGTCGCGGCAGAGCGGCAGGGGGCGACACGACGTCCGTCGTCCGGCGCGGCGCACAGATCGTGATCCCGGCGGCTTCGCCTCTCCGTGGCCAGCTCGGCGTGGACTCCGCCATTCTCGGACGGATCAAGCAGGAGTTCACCGCGACCGCGGTGATCGAGGCGAATCCCGCCAACGTCGCACGCATCGTCCCTCCGCTGGCGGGCCGCGTCGTGAAACTGCACGTGCGCTTCGGCGATGCCGTCGCGCAGGGGCAGGTGCTCGTCACCCTCGATGCCCCGGACTTCGCGGCGGCGCTCGCCGAGGACCAGCGCGCGCGCGCCGCGCTCACGCAGGCCCAACGGAACCTCGATCGCGTGAACGACCTCCGCGCGCACGGCGTCGCGTCCGACAAGGACGTGGAGCAGGCCCAGACCGATCTCGCGCAGGCGAGGAGCGAGCTCGAGCGCGCTGGCGCCCGCCTGCAGACGCTCGGCATCGACTCCGGCGTCGCGGCGCCCGGCCGCACGCTCGAAGTGCGATCTCCACTCGCCGGCCTCGTGGAGGACGTGAGCACCGCCGAGGGAGAGTTCCGCAACGACGCCAGCGCGCCGCTCATGACCATCGCCGATCTGTCCACGGTGTGGCTCACCGCCAACGTGCAGGAGAAGGACATCCACGCGGTGGTCAAGGGCCAGCCGATCGAGGCGGAATTCGCCGCGTACCCCGGCGAGCGCTACCACGGCACCGTGCAATTCGTGGGCGACCTGCTCGATCCCGACACGCGCACGGTGAAGGTCCGCGTGGCGCTCGCGAACCCCTCGCTCCGCTTCAAGCCCGGCATGTTCGCCACGATGCACTTCCTGGGACGAGGGAACGAAGCGGTGCTCGTGCCCACGGCCGCGGTGGTGCAGCTCCGGGATACGACCTACGTGTTCGCCGAAGTATCCCCCTGGACCTTCGAGGCGCGCCCCGTGGCCCTCGGGCCACAGCAGGATGATCTCACCGTGATTACCTCGGGGGTGGCGCGCGGCACCCGGGTGATCGTTCGCGGCGCGCTCCTGCTGCAGGAATAGAGGGCGCGCGGCATGATCGAGCGCATCGTCTCCTTCTGCATCCGGCGCCGGATCCTCGTCGCCATCGCCTTCCTCCTGGTGGCGGCGCTCGGCGTGTATTCCTGGACGCAGCTCACGATCGAGGCCTACCCCGACATCGCCGACGTGACGTCGCAGGTGATCACCCAGGTGCCCGGCCTCGCCGCGGAGGAGGTGGAGCAGCAGATCACCGTCCCGATCGAGCGCGACCTGGCTGGGATGCCTGGGCTCGTGGTGATGCGCTCCAAGAGCACCTTCGCCCTCTCGCTCATCGTGCTGGTGTTCCGCGATGGGACTGATGACTACTGGTCGCGACAGCGCATCCAGGAGCGGCTCGCCGGCGTCTCGCTCCCGCCGGGCATCACGCCGTCGCTCGATCCACTCACCTCACCCATCGGGGAGATCTACCGCTACACGCTGGGGTCGAAGACGAGGTCGTCGCGCGAGCTGCGCGAGCTGCAGGAGTGGGTGGTGATCCCCGCGCTCAAGCAGGTGTTCGGCGTGGTGGATGTGAGCAATTTCGGCGGAGTGCCGACGCAGTTCCAGGTCACGGTGGACCCGTCCAAGCTCGCGCAATATGGAATGTCGCTCGCGCAGGTGTCGGCCGCGATCCAGGCGAACAACGAGAACGCCGGCGGGAGCATGCTGCGGCATGGGGACCAAGGCTTCGTCATTCGCGGCATCGGCCTCATCGGCTCGCTCGATGACCTCGGCAACATCGTACTCGCCCAAAAGCACGGCACGCCGGTGTTCGTGCACGACATCGGGCGCATGGAGCTCGCGTCGCCGCAGCGCCAAGGAATCCTCGGCAAGGATGACGATCCGGACGGGGTCTCAGGGATCGTGCTGCTCCTCAAGGGCGAGAATCCCTCGCGCACGCTCACGGGCGTCCACGAGAAGGTGAAGGAATTGAATTCGGGGCTGCTCCCCCCAGACGTGAGGGTGGTGCCGTACCTGGATCGTACGTCGCTCGTGAGCACCACGCTCCATACCGTCACGCGCACGGTGCTCGAGGGGATCGCGCTGGTGTGCATCGTGCTGGTGCTCTATCTCGGGAGCCTGCGCGGCGCGCTCCTGGTCGCGGCCACCATACCGCTGGCGCTCCTCGTGGCCTTCATCGGGATGCGCCTCACGGGCATCCCCGCCAATCTCCTCTCGCTCGGCGCCATCGACTTCGGCGTGATCGTGGACGGGGCGATCGTGGTGATGGAGAGCATGCTGCGTTGGCACGAGGCGGAGCCCGACGAGCCGATGTTCGTGCAGGATGCGATCGATGCGACGGCGCCCGTCGCGCGCCCGATCTTCTTCGCGACGTTGATCATCATCACCGCGTATCTCCCGCTCTTCGCCTTCCAGCGTGTGGAGCGGAAGCTCTTCACGCCGATGGCCTTCACGGTGGGCTACGCGCTTTTCGGTGCGCTGGCCGTGGCGCTCCTGCTCATCCCGGGTCTCGCGTTCATCGCGTACCGTCGCCCGAGCCCCGTGTACGAGAATCCGTGGCTCGCCTGGATCTCGGAACGCTACGCTCGTTCGCTCGCGCTCATCACGGACCGGCCGCGCCTCGCGATCATCCCCGGCGTCGCTGCCGCGGCCCTCGCGCTGGTGCTCGGCGCCACGCTCGGTCGCGACTTCCTGCCGTACCTGGATGAGGGGTCGATATGGCTCCAGGTGCAGCTGCCGTCCGGCATCGCGCTCGAGCGCGCGAGCGACATGGCGGGGGACCTCAGGAGAGCGCTCCGCGACTTCCCCGAAGTCTCCTACGTGGTGACGCAGCTGGGAAGGAACGACGATGGTACCGATCCGTGGACGCCGTCGCACATCGAGGCCTCGGTGGGGCTCAAGCCGTACGACACGTGGGGTGGGGACAAGCAGGCGCTCATCCGGCGCATGGATGCGCGTCTTGCCAAGATGCCCGGATTCACGTACGGCTTCTCGCAGCCCATGATCGACGGCGTCAACGACAAGATCGCGGGGGCGCATTCCGAGCTGGTGATCAAGATCTTCGGCGATGATCTCGTGGAGACACGGCGCATCGCCGAGGCGGTGGCGTCCACGGTGGAGGGCGTGCGAGGAGCCGCCGACGTCGCGATCGATCAGGAGCCGCCGCTCCCGCAGTTGCAGATCCGTGTGAACCGCGAGGCCGCGGCACGTGTCGGTGTGAACGTGTCGGACATCGCGGACTTGATCTCCACCGGGATCGGCGGTCGCGCGATCGCGAGTGTGTTCGTCGGCGCGCGCCGGTACGACCTCGCGTTACGCTATGCGCCGGAGACGCGCGAGTCACCGGATGCGATCGCCAACCTCACGATCCTCACTGCGTCGGGGGCACGGGTGCCGCTCTCACAGGTCGCCACGGTGCAGATCGGATCGGGCGAGAGCACCATCACCCACGAGATGACCCATCGCCAGCTCACCGTGAAGCTCGACCTGCGCAACCGTGACCTCGCATCCTTCCTGCAGGAGGCGCAGCAGCGGATCGCGAAGAACATCGCCTTCGACAAGACCAAGTACCGAGTGGAGTGGGGGGGGCAGTTCGAGAACCAGCGGCGGGCGGCGAAGCGGCTCGCGGTGATCCTCCCCCTCGTGCTCGGCGCAATCTTCATCTTGTTGTACGGGCAGTTTCACGACGTCCGCGATTCGGCTCTCGTGCTCATGTGCGTGCCGCTGGCGCTCCTGGGAGGCGTGACCGCGCTCCACTTGCGCGGGATGACGCTGAACGTGTCGAGCGCGGTCGGCTTCATCGCGCTCTTCGGCGTGGCGATCCAGAATGGCGTCATCATGGTAGCGAATCTCAACCGGTGGCGGGAGCGCGCGACGTCCATCGAAGATGCGGTGCGCCGCGGCGCTGCCGAGCGCCTCCGCCCGGTGCTGATGACCGCGAGCGTGGCGACGCTTGGCCTCGTGCCCGCGGCACTCGCGCATGGCGTGGGCAGCGACGTGCAGCGGCCGCTCGCGACGGTGATCGTGGGCGGGCTCATTTCGGCCACGGCGCTCACGCTCTTCGTGTTGCCGGCGCTGTACGTCGCGGTGGAGAAGCGCCGCCGTGCACCCGTGGTCGCCGCCATCGAGGCTTAGCCATGCTCCGTCCAGTCAACAGGTCACGCCTCACCGCGATCGCGGTGGTGATCGCCGGCGTGCTCCCTCCCAGTGTGCGCGCGCAGACGAGCGGAGCCGGGAGCGCGACGAGCGCGCCTGCCTCGGCCGACGTGCCCACGCGCACGCTCGCGTTGAGCGAGTTCCTCGCGACGGTGGCGAAGTCGAATCCCGATCTCGCGGCGCAGCGCTCCATCCTGATGGGCGTGGGGGCGCAGCGAGAGGTGGCCAAGCTCTACCCCAATCCTGTGCTGGGGCTCGCGTATTCGGCGGATGTGACCGGCAATCACATGCCATCCACGTTCTCGCCCGGCCTGCAGCAAACAGTGCTGCTCGGCGGCAAGGTCTCCGCGCGTGGCGACGTGACCGAGCACGCGTATCAGCAGGCGGCGTGGCAGTACGAGGACTTCGGCCGCACGTTGCGCTCCGCCGCGGCGAGCGCGTACGTCGATGCCCTCGTGGCGGAACTGGACGCGGCTCGCCGGCGGGAGTCGGCGGACGCGGTGGACCGGCTCGCGAACGCGAACCAGGCGCGCTTCCAGGCGGGGGAGATCGGCGAGGCCGACCTGCTGCAATCACGTGTGGAGCGGCTGCGCTTCCGTGCCGATTTCCTTGGCGCCGAGTCGAGCCGGCGGCAATCGCTTCTCTTGCTCTCACTCTTCATGGGAACTCGCGGGAACGACACATTATACGCGCCCGTCCCCTTTCAATACGGTGCGCCGCGCACCTTCGACTTGACGGCGCTGATCGACTCCGCGATGCAGCGCCGCCCGGATGTGCTCGCCGCGCGCCAAGCGACCGATGCCGCGAGGGCCGGGGCCGAGCTGACTCGCGCGAACCGCGTGAGCGATCTGGCCCTGGGGTTCGGCGTGATCGCGAACACGCAGTCCACCAACGAGATCGCGCCGTCGCCCGCATGGCAGGCGGCTGCGTTGTCGCTCTCGTTTCCACTTCCGCTGTCGAACCTGTGGAACAAGGGAGACCTGCAGGTGGCGCAGTACGCGGTGGAGCAAGCCGAGCACGCCCAGGCGTCGGTTCAGGTGCGCGCGGAGAACGACGTGCGGCAGTCTTTCGCGCGCTACTCGCTCGCTGTCGAGCGCATGAACGCCTACTCGGGCGAGCTCCTCGCGGATGCTGATCGCGTCCTCGCGGCGCGCACCTACAGCTATCAGCGCGGGGCCGCGTCGCTGACCGATGTACTGATCGCTCAGCAGGCGGCGAACGACGTCTACATCGCGTACTACGACGCGCTCGGCGAATACCTCAAGTCGCTCGTGGGCGTGCAGGTCGCGTCCGGGTCCGCCGAGATCGCCTTCTGACCGGGAGCGCCGTGGCCGCTCTCGTCGCCGGCGTGATCGGGTGCCGCGCACATCACGACGGCAGCAGCCGCTCCGGATTCGTCTCCAGCGCCTTGCGCTTCACGTCGTCGCCGAGCGGGAGCGCGAGGAACTGGTCCACGTTCTTCTTCATGCTCTCCACGCCGGGGCTCGGCCAGTCGGTGCCCCACAACAGTTGATCCGCCAGCTCCTCCACGCGAGGGAAGTACTCGAGGAGGGAGCGCGGCGGGATGCCCGAGAGGTCCAGCATCATCGCGCGGTGCCGGCGCAGGATGAAGAACGCCTCCTGCATGTACAGCGGCCGCCCCCCGTGCGCCATCACGAGGCGCAGGGCGGGGAAGTCGATCGCCACGTCGTCCAGCTCCATCGGGTTCCCGTACTTGCTCCGCGCGCCGGGGAAGATGCTCGTGCCCGTGTGCACGAGCACCGGCATCCCGTGGTCGGAGCAGGCGGCGTAGATGTCGCGCAGCGCGGTGAGTCCCTCGGTGTACGCGTTCGCCGCGAACGCCTGGTGCGGCGGATGCAGCTTGAGCATGCGCGTGCCCATCTCCACCAGGCGCCTCACCTCTCCGCGCGCGTCCTTGGTGGTCATGGGATCGACGCCACCGTAGGGGAGGAGACGCTTCGGGTCCGTCCGCGCGTAGTTCGCCGCGAACTCGTTCGTGCTGAAATCGAAGCCCATGATGTTCGGGCTCGGATAGTTCACCATCCCGACGCGTCGGATCCCCTGCTCATCCATCGTCCGCAACAGGAGCTTCGGGTCCTCCATCAACGCGACCAGGAACTCCCAGTGCTTCTCCTTGCCGCGCTTCATCACCTCCATCACCGCCGGCTTGAGCTGCCGCCAGGGCTGGATGTGGATGTGGACGTCGGTGATCCGATAGCTCACTTGCCGGGGAACTCCGGCGTGCGCTTCTCGAGGAACGCCTTCACCCCCTCGATCTTGTCCTGGCTCGCGAAACAGAGCGCGAAGAGGGAGCGCTCCATGCGCAGTCCCTCGTCAAGCGGAAGACTCAGCGCGGCGCGCGTGGCCTGCTTGGCGCTCGCGACGGCCACGGGACTCTTGGACGCGATGACCTCGGCGATCGCGAGGGCCCGCGGCATGAGCTGCGCCGGCTCGGTCACCTCGCTCACGAGGCCCAACCGCAGCGCTTCCGCGGCATCGATCATCTCGCCCGTGAGGATGAGGCGGAGCGCGGCGCCCACTCCGGCCACGCGCGGGAGCCGCTGCGTGCCGCCGCCGCCCGGGATGATGCCGAGATTCACCTCGGGCTGGCCGAACTTCGCCGCGCTGCTCGCGATGCGGATGTCGCACGAGAGCGCAAGCTCCATGCCACCGCCCAGGCAGAATCCGTTCACCGCCGCGATGACGGGCTTGGGGCATTGCTCGGGCGCGTCGAACACCGGGCCATCCGACATGTCGCGCCACTGCTGCACCGCGGTCTTCCCCTCGAACTCGGCGATGTCGGCCCCCGCGATGAACGCCTTGTCGCCCGCGCCCGTCAGGATCGCCACGCGCACCGCGGCATCGCCCGCGGCTCGCCGGAGGGCTTCCTTGATGCCGGCGCGCACTTGCGTGTTGAGCGCGTTCCGCTTCTCCGGGCGGTCCACCGTGATCACGGCCGCGCGCCCCTGCGTCTCGTAGCGCACCACGTCGCTCATTTCTCCTCCCACGTGTAGAAGCCGCGCCCCGCCTTCTTGCCGAGCCGCCCTTGCTGCACCATCTCCCGCAAGAGCGCCGGCGCCTCGTACACCGGGCCGCCGAGCGTGTCGCGGAGATGATCCGCGATCGCGAGACGCACGTCGAGCCCCACGAGGTCGGTGAGGCGGAGCGGGCCCACCGGATGGTTGTAGCCGAGCTCCATCGCGCGATCGATGTCCTCCGCGCTCGCGACCCCCTGTGCGAGCATCCGGATCGCCTCCAGGCCGAGCACCACGCCGAGCCGGCTGGTGGCGAAGCCGGGGGAGTCGCGCACCACGATCGCCGTCTTCCCGATCGCCGTCGCGAACGCGCGCGCGCGCGCCACCGTCCCTTCGCTCGTGCTTCCCGCGCGCACGATCTCCAGGAGCTGCATCACCGGCACGGGGTTGAAGAAGTGCAATCCGATCACCCGCTCCGGGTGACGCAGCCCGTGGGCGATCGCCGCGATCGAGAGCGAGCTCGTGTTGCTCGCGAGCATCGTGTCGGCGCGCACGAGGGGTTCGATCTCCGCGAACAGCGCGCGCTTGAGCGCGATCTGCTCCGGGATCGCCTCGATCACGATCGTCGCCTCGCGCACCGCTTCGGGCACCGTGCGCGCGGCGCGGAGGCG
>Ga0335085_10000692_pt1 | contig 88167 bp, 81 predicted proteins | sample Lox_Sample_45_FD_206712 | JGI IMG/M metagenome (GOLD analysis project Ga0335085, IMG submission 206712) | Soil microbial communities from Loxahatchee National Wildlife Refuge, Florida, United States - Lox_Sample_4.5 | ecosystem: Environmental > Terrestrial > Soil > Wetlands | place: USA... | reverse complement strand
TTCGCGCGGCGAGGCGGCGCCGTGCCCGCGCGCGACCTCGCGGGCCTCGTGTTCCCGGGACCGTTCATCGGCCTCCCGGAGGGAGGGGGCGTGGCGTCCGCCGTGGGGAGCGCGGCGGCATGGCTCGCGCGCGGGGCGGCGCGGCGCGGAGAGGAGCCCGCCTTCGTCGAGAGCGGGCCTGGCTCCGCGCTCGAGGAGGGCGCGGCCCTCCGGCGGCTCGCGCGCGCGCTCGAGGGCGACCCGCGGGTCGCGGGGATCCGGGCTCTCGCGACGGGTGGCCGCGCTCCGCGGCGCGACGACGAGCCTCCCGTCGCCCTCGTGGCGCTCGCGGTGGACCGCTGGGACGCGCGGTCGCGCCGTGCGCTCGAAGAGGGCCTGCCTGCGATGGGATTCCGCGCGATCGCGACGTTCGCGGGCCCGCTGCGCCCCTGGGAGGAGCGCGCCCTCCTCTCGTTCCGGCTTTCCGAGGGAGACGCCGCATCCCTCTTCTACCTGCCGTTCGTCTCGCTCTCCGCTTCGCTCGAGGCGTGGCGCGAGGCTGGGGACGCGGGCGCCTCGAGCGACCCCGTGCGCCTTCTCGGCGCGGCGCGCGCCCTGACGGCGCGTTTCGATCCGAAGGAGGGCCGGGCGATCCCGGAGCGGCGACGCGGGGGATCGCGCCGCGATCCCGTCCTCGACGCCGCCGCCATCCTCGCGGACGGTTTCGACGCGGCGGAGGCCGCCGCGGCGTCGGGCCGCGACGTCTCGCAGGCCGAGGAGACGATCGCGGCGGCGGCCGGGTCGGGGCTCCTCGTCTCTACGGGCGACTCGACGTACCGCTTCCGCGACGAGGCGGAGCGCGTCCGGGTCGCCGACGGGGTTCCGGCGGCGGCGCGGCGCGACGCCGTCGCGCGCCTCGAGGCCGCCGGCCTCCCGCCCCTGCGGCTCGCCGCGGCCGCGCTCGCGCGCGGCGAGCCGCGCGACGTCGCCGCGGCTCGCGGTCTCCTCGCGAGCGCCGCACCCGCGGCCGCCGCGATGCTCTTCGCGCGGGCCCCGCGCCTCGATCCCGATCTCGGGCGGCCTCTCCTCGCGGTCGTCCGCCTACGGGAGGCGGGGCTCTTCGACCGGGCCCGGGCCGCGGCGGCGAGGCTCGGGCCCGGCGCCCTGGAGGCCGCGCTCGAGGAACGCAGGTCGGCGGCCCACGCCCTGCTGGGCCTCGGAGAGCCGGAGCGCGCCCTCGCGCTCTGCCCCGGCGGGAGCGCCGGCGAGGACCTCGCGCGGGCGACGATCCTCGTCGAGACCCGGCGGAACGCGGAGGCGCGCCGGATCCTCGAGCGGCTCCTCGACGCGGCCGCGGCGGAGCCCGCGCAGCGCGTCGAGGCCGTCCTCCTCGCGGCCGAGCTCGACGAGCGCGCGCACCGGTACGAGGCCGCGGCCGCCCGGCTGGCCGAGGCCGAGCGCCTGCTCGGATCCGTCGCCGACCGCGAGCTCGCCGCGCGCGCCTCGCGCACGGCGGGCTACCTCGCGAACGACCTCGGGCGAACCGGAGAGGCGATCGCTCTCTTCCGGAGGGCCGGCGAGCTCGCGCGCGACGACCGCGCCCGCGCCGACGCCGCGTACGACGTGGCCCACGCCGCCGTCGACGGCGGCAGGCTCGACGTCGCGGCCCGCGAGCTCGACGACGCTCTTGCCCTCTACGCGTCGCTCGGCGACGAGGCGCGGTACCTGTCGGCGCTCGGCAACCGGATCGACCTCCTCTTGAAGGCCGGGGACGCGGCGGCAGCGCGGCCCGTCCTCGCGACGGTCCTCGCGCACGAGCGAGCCGCGGGGCGGTCGCACCAGATCCTCTTCGCGATCCCGGCCGCGCAGGAGATCGCCCTCCTCGACGCCGACGAGGCGCGCGCCGCGGAGGCGTTCCGGGAGGCGAAGGCACTCGCGAACGCCTCCGAGGCGGCGCACCCGGCGTGGCGCGAGATCCTGCTCTTCGAGGCCGAGCGCCTCCTCGCAACGGACGATGCCGCCGGAGCCGCGGCGCTTCTCGAGGAGGCCGGCGCGATCCCGGACAACCGGTCGCGGAGCGAGCCGCGACGACGGCGCCTCCAGGCGTCGGCGCGCCGGGATCTCGGCCGGCCCCACGAGGCGCCGGACCTCGGCCGCGCCGAGCGGCTCCTCCTCGACGCGGAGGCGGCTCTCGCCATGGGAGCGCCGGCGCCGGATGCGGCGCTCGCGGTCCTCGAGTCGCTCGCCTCCGGGAGCGCGGCGGGCGCGGCGGTCCGACGCCTTCTCGAGTGGGCGGCCCGGTTCCCGTCCGTCTTCGCGTCGCCGCCCGGGGCGCCGCTCGTCCGGCTCGGGCGCCGCGCGGCCGTGCGCGCCGGCCTCGCGCGCGCCGAGGAGCGCTTCGCCTCCTTCCTCGAGCGCGCCGCCCCCGGCGAGCGTCCGGCTCCGGCGCCCGGGGCGCGACGCGCCGAGATCGTCGCGGAGGATCCGTCGACGCGGGCCGTCTTCGAGGAGGTGGGGCGGGTCGCACCGACGGCCCTCGCGCTCCTCCTCAGCGGCGAGAGCGGGACCGGCAAGGAGATCCTGGCGCGCGAAGTCCACCGCCTCTCGCGGCGCCGCGGCCCCTTCGTCGCGCTGAACCTCGCGGCGCTCCCGGCGACGCTGGCCGAGTCGGAGCTCTTCGGTCACGCGCGGGGCGCGTTCTCCGGCGCGGACCGCGAGCGCCGCGGCCTCGTCGAGGAGTCCTCCGGCGGCACTCTCTTCCTCGACGAGATCGGCGACCTCCCGCTGCCGCTCCAGGGCAAGCTCCTTCGCGTCCTGCAGGAGGGTGAGGTCCGCCGGCTCGGCGAGACCGCGGTCCGGCGCGTCGATCTCCGGGTCGTCGCGGCGACCCACCGCGACCTGCAGGCCCTCGTCGACCGGGGGGAGTTCCGCGGAGACCTCTTCTACCGGATCGCGGGACACGAGATCGTGCTCCGGCCGCTCCGCGAGCGACCGCGGGACCGGGCGCGCCTCGTCGCTCTCGCCCTCGACGGGCGTGCGGTCCTCGCGCCGGACGCGGCCGCCGCGCTCGACCGGTGGCGGTGGCCGGGGAACGCGCGCGAGCTCCTCGCCGCCCTCGAGTCGGCACGGGCGCTCGCGGCCCCCGCGCGCGCGATCCGCCTCGAGCACCTCCCGCGCCCGATCCGCGAGGCCGCGGCCCGCCCGGCGCCGGGGCGGTGGAAGGAGAGGCTCGACGCCGCGCGCCGCGAGGCGATCGAGTCGGCGCTCGCTTCGCGCGGGGGTCGGCGCGCGGAAGCGGCGCGGCTCCTCGGCATCTCGCGCCAGTCGCTGCTCTACGAGATGAAGAAGCTCGGGATCGAAGGAGCGCCTCGCGGACGCTAGACTCTTCGCGTGCCGCCGCTCCGCCGCCTCGTCGAGGTCCCGCTCCTCCTCCTGGGCGCCGCGACGGTCGTCTTCTTCCTCATCCACCTGATCCCGGGAGACCCGGCCGCCGCGATGCTCGGCGAGGGGGCGGCGCCCGCCGACGTCGCGGGCCTCCGGCGCGAGCTCGGGCTCGACCGGCCGGTCCTCGCGCAGTACGCCTCGTGGCTGTCGGGGCTCTCCCGCGGCGACCTCGGATCCTCGATCCTCACGAAGAGGCCCGTGGCCGGGGAGGTCCTCGCCGCGGTGCCGGCGACGGCCGAGCTCGCCGGCGTCGCCTTCCTCGGCGCCCTCCTCGTCGCGCTGCCCGCGGGCGTCGCCGGCGCCCTCGCGCACGGCCGGCCGCTGGACGGCGCGCTCCGCGCGGCGTCGCTCCTGGGCGTTTCGACGCCGAACTACGTCTCGGGGCCGCTCCTCGTCCTCGTCTTCTCCGTCGGGCTCGGGCTTCTCCCGGTGTCGGGCCGGGAGGGGCGGGGCGCGATCGTCCTGCCCGCCGTCACGCTCGCCCTCGCGCTCGCGGCGCTCCTCTCGCGCATGGTGCGCGCGTGCCTCTCGGAGGAGATGGGACGTCCCTACGTCGCCGCCGCCCTCGCGCGCGGGGAGCGTCCGCTCCGCGCGATCCTGCGCCACGCCGGGCGCAACGCCCTGCCGCCGGTCCTCGTCGTCGCCGGCCTCCAGTTCGGATCCCTCCTGACGGGAGCCGTCGTGACCGAGACGATCTTCTCGTGGCCCGGGGTCGGCCGGCTTCTCGTCCAGTCCATCCAGCGCCGCGACTACCCGCTCGTGCAGGGCTGCGTCCTCTTCATCGCCGTGACGTTCATCGTCGTGAACGCGGCGGTCGACGCCGTCGCGGCCGCTCTCGACCCGCGCGCCGCGGCCCGGGCTGCCGGGGAGGCCGCGTGAGGCCGGCCGCGAGGCTCGCGGCCGCCGTTCTCGGGGCCGCCGTCCTCGCCGCGCTCGTGGCGCCTCTTCTCCCTTCCGCGGCGGCGAACCGGATCGACCTCGAACGTCGGCTCGTCTCGCCCGCGTCGGCCCCGCCGCTAGGGACGGACGAGCTCGGCCGCGACCTCTTCGCGCGGCTCCTCCGCGGGGCGACCGTGTCGCTCGGGGTCGCCGGAGCGGCGGTCCTCGTCTCGGCCGCCGCGGGCTCGACGCTCGGCCTCCTCGCGGGCGAGCGCGGCGGCGCCTGGGACCGGGCCCTGGGGCGGCTCGTGGACCTCGTTCTCGCGTTCCCCGGCCTGCTCCTCGCGGTCGCGCTCGCGGCCGTCCTCGGGCCGTCGGCTCGGAACACGGTCGTCGCGCTCGCGGCCGTCGGCTGGGTTCCCTACGCCCGTCTCGCGCGGACGGAGGCGCGGCGCCTCTCCTCGCGCGACTTCGTCGCGGCGGCGCGGGCCGCGGGGTCGTCGCGCGCCCGGCTGCTCGCGGTCCACTTCCTCCCGAACGTCGCGGCCCCCCTTCTCGTGCAGGCGACGCTCCACCTCGCGGCGGCCGTTCTCGCCGAGTCGGCGCTCTCGTTCCTCGGGCTCGGGGTCCCGCCGCCCGCGCCGTCGTGGGGCGCGATGCTCGCGGGCGGGCGGACACACATTCTCGACGCGCCTCACGTCGTCCTCGTCCCGGCGGCTGCCATCCTCGTCGTCGTTCTCGGGACGAACGTCCTCGGCGACGCGCTCGTGGACCGGCTCGATCCCGCGCGCCGCGTCGCGTGAGGACGTGAGCGCCATCCCCGCAGCCGCGCCCCGCCTCGGCCGGGCCGCCGCGCTCGGCCTCGCCGCGCTCGCGATCCTGCCGTTCCTGAACGGCCTGCCGGACGACTTCACCTACGACGACAAGCTCATCATCTCGGGCAACGACCGCATCGAGTCCCCGTCGAAGGTGGGCGAGGTCTTCACGACGCAGTATTTCGGAGGCTCGCTTTCCTCGGCGCAGAACTACCGGCCCGTCCTCCTCCTGACCTACGCCGTCCAGCGCTGGGCCCACGGGAACCGCGCGTGGGCCTTTCGCGCGGTGAACGTCGCGCTGCACGCCGGCTGCGCGGTGTTCTTCGCGGCGTGGCTCGTCGAGCTCGGATTCTCGCCGCGCGCCGCGCTCGCGGCCGGCGCGCTCTTCGCGGTGTTCACGATCCACGTCGAGGCCGTGACCTCGCTCGTCGGACGCGCCGAGCTCCTCGCCGGGATCCTCGTCTTCGCGGTCGCGCGGCTCTGGCGGACCGCGGTGGCGGGCGAGAGCCTCCGCAAGGGCCCCTACGCCTCGGCGCTCGGGCTCTTCCTCCTCTCGGTCTTCGTGAAGGAGAACGCCATCGTCGCGCCGGGCGTCGTCCTTCTCGGCGAGCTCTTCCGGGGCGGACGCGGGCGCTCGCCGCGCGAGGCCTGGTCGGCGCTGCCGCGCTTCGCGCGATGGGCGCTTCTCGGCTTTCTCGCGCCGATCGCGGTCCTGTTCGCCGTGCGCGTGATCGTGATCCATGGCTTCCTCGTCTCGAGGGAGGCGGGGATCTTCGACCTCGAGAACCCGCTCGTCGACCTGTCGCCGGGGCTGCGCGCCGTGAACGCGCTCGCGCTCGCCTTGCGCTACGCGGCGAAGACGTTCGTGCCGGTCGCTCTCGCCGCGGACCACTCCGCCTACGCGCTCGACCTCGCGGCCGGGCTCGGCGAATGGCGGGCCTGGACGGGACCGACCTTCGCGGCCGTTCTCGTCGCGCTCGCGCTCGCGTTCTGGCGGCGCCGACCGCTCGCGGCTCTCGGGATCGCGTTCTTCTCGGGCTCGCTCTTTCCGGTCTCGAACGTCCCGTTCGTGATCGGGACGATCTGGGCCGAGCGCCTCGCGTACCTGCCGTCCGCGGGGCTCGCGGCGTTCGCCGTCGGCATCCTCGGAGAGCCCGCGCGCGAGGTGCCTCGGCCGTCGCGGCTCCCGTGGCGGGAGGCGCTCCTCGCGGCGGCGGTCCTCGTCTACGGGGTCGCGACCGCCGTCCGCAACCTCGCGTGGAAGGATGACCGGACGCTCTATGCCGACATGGTCGCCAAGAACCCGCGCTCGGCGAAGGCGCACTACAACGTCGCGTGGGACGCGCAGCTCGCGGGCGACCGCGAGACGGCGATCCGCCACCTCGCGCGAGCCGTGGAGATCTTCCCGCGCTACTACGACGCCTGGGCGCTTCTCGGAAAGCAGCGCTGGGACGAAAAGAAGTGGGACGAGGCGATCGGCTGCTACCAGCGGTCCGTGCAGATCTTCCCGGCGTACGAGAACGGCCACTGGGGCCTCGCGAAGGTGCTCGAGGCCGCAGGCCGGACCGCCGAGGCCGGGAAGGAGTTCGACGAGGGCGCGCGGATCCTGCCCGATTCCTATCCGATCGCCTACCACCGGGCGGCGTTCCTCGAGGCCCAGGGCCGCCTCGCCGAAGCGGAGGACGCGTGGGACGACGCCGTCGACAACGGCGACGGGGCGCCGGCGGCGCGGCTCGGCCACGCGCGCGTCCTCGTGCGACTCGGCCGGGAGTCCGAGGCATGGGACGAGGCGCGCTGGGCTCTCGTCGCCGACCCGTCGGACCTCGACGCGCGCCGCTTCCTCGCCGAGCGGTACGAGGCGGCGGGGCTCACGCTCGCCGCGGGGGCGGAGCGCACGCGCGCCGTCCGCTCGAATCCCGGCGACGAGACCGCCGACGCCGAGCTCCTCGAGTACGCCGTGCGACACCCGGCGACGCGCTTCCGCGCGGGCCTCCTCGTCCCCGAGATCCGGCGTTCCGTCCCGAAGCCCGGGACGCGGCTCGAGAAGGCGCTCGCGGACTTCGGCCGGTGAGTCGGCGCGGCTTCGGGATCCCCGGGCCGGGCGGACGAGGCGGGAGGGCCCGGCCTCCACTCCTAGTCCGGCTCGGTGCCCTCGCCGGCGACGTCGGGCGCGGCGCGCGCCGCGGTCTTCGCCCGGTGGTGACGGATGAGCCGGAGGAGCACGACGTACGTCAGCGCGCCGGCGAGGAGCGACAACGCGAACATCCCGACCGCCATCTGAACCCCGATCGCCTTCATCGTGGGGCCGGCGGCCGTCCAAAAGGAGCGCCGGAACATGTCGTGCCACGGGAGGTGCGCGACCGCCTCGCGTCGGGCGCGGAGGAAGAAGCGCCCGATCGGGATCGCGACGGCGCCGACGGCGGGGAGCGTGAGGGGGTTCACGGCGAGCGTCCCGAGCAGGACGTCCACCTTGTTGAGCCGGAGGGCGAACGCGATGAGGAGCGCGATCGCCCAGTGGAGGCCGAGGAGAGGCGTGAACGAGATCGCGACGCCGAGCGCGAAGGACGCCGCGACGACCTCCGGGGGCGAGTCGCTCCCCAGCATGTGGAGGAAGCGGCCCCTGAACGTCCGTTCAGGCGCCAAAGTGGTCGAACCCGGCGTCGGCCAGTGGCGCCCGCCGCCCGTCGCGCACGAGCCTCACGCCCGCGCCGTCGTCGATCGTCCCGATGCGCCGGAGCGCGAAGCGCCCGGCGAGGCTCTCGACCTTCTCGAGCCTTCTCTTCGGGACCGTGAACAGGAGCCCGAAGTCCTCGCCGCCGTAGAGGGCGGCCGCGAGGGGATCGAGGCCCGCGAGCTCTCCGAGGTCCGCGAGGGCCGAGTCCACGGGGAGACGAGAGGCGTCGACCGTCGCCCCGACGTCGGACGCGCGGCAGAGCCGGTAGAGGTCGCGCGCGAGCCCGTCGGAGACGTCGATCGCGGCCGAGGCGAGTGGGCCGGCCGCGAGGATCGAACCGAGCTCGATCTGAGGGCGTGGGTCGACCTGGTGGCGGATGAGCCGCGCGACCTCCTGGGCGCGCGGAGCGGCGACGCGCCGGCCCCGCGGGTCGAGCGCGGCGCGCTCGGCCGAGAGTCGGTAGCCCTTTTCGAGGAGGCGGAGGCCCGCCGCGGCGGCCCCGAGCGTGCCCGACACGAAGAGGGCGTCGCCCGGCTCGGCGCCCGCGCGGGTGAGCGGGGAAGCCGGCGCCTGTCCCATCGCCGTCACGGCGACGAGGATTCTCTGGGACGCGCCGAGGTCGCCCCCGACGACGGCGACGCCGAACTCGGACGCCGCTTCCTTCACTCCGGTCGCCAGGGCGTCGAGCCACTCGGTCGCCGTGCTCTTCGGGAGGCCGAGCGCGAGGACGGCCCACAGCGGCTTCGCCCCCACGGCTGCGAGGTCCGAGAGGTTCACGTTCATCGCCTTGCGCCCGAGGCGGCGCGGGTCGGCGTCCCGGCGGAAGTCGTGGTCCTCGAGGAGGACGTCGGTCGTGACCGCGAGGCGCTCGGGGGCGACGACGACGGCGGCGTCGTCGCCGATGCCGACCTTGACGTCCCGCCGGCGCGTCGCGAACAGGGCGGCCAGGCGGGCGACGATCGCGTTCTCGGGCGGGAGGCCGGCCGCCTTCCTCACGCGGCCGTCCTTTTTCCGTGCCCGTTCTTCGCCGACGAGGCCTTCGGCGGCCCCCCGGCGAGCGCCGCGGAGAGGACGTCGTCGACCTTCGCGGCGAACACGAACGTGAGGTCGCGCTTGAGCTCCTTCGGGATCTCGGCGAGATCGCGCCTGTTCGCGCGCGGGAGGATGACCGTACCGATGCCCGCCCGGCGGGCGGCGAGAACCTTTTCCTTGACGCCGCCGATCGGAAGGACGTCGCCGCGGAGGGTGATCTCTCCCGTCATCGCGACGTCGCGCCGCACGCGGCGCCCGCCGAAGGCCGAGATCATCGCGCTCGCCATCGTGACGCCGGCCGAGGGGCCGTCCTTCGGGATCGCGCCCTCGGGGACGTGGACGTGGACGTCGTGCGTGTCGAAATAGTCGTCCGCGAGGCCGAGGCGGTCCGATCGCGAGCGCGCGAACGTCAGGGCGGCCTGCGCGGACTCCTTCATGACGTCTCCGAGCTGCCCGGTGAGCTGGAGCCGTCCCTTGCCGCGCACGGCCCGCGCTTCGACGATGAGGACGTCGCCGCCGACGGCGGTCCACGCGAGGCCCGTCGCGGTCCCGACCTGGTCCGTGCGGAGCGCCTCGTCCCGCGTGAACTTCGGGATTCCGAGGAACGACTTCGCCTCGCGCGGCGTGATCGTGACGGGCTTCTTCCGCCCCGAGGCCCAGCGCACGGCGACCCTGCGGCAGCACGAGCCGATCTCGCGCTCGAAGCTCCGGAGGCCGGCTTCCCGCGTGTAGCTCTCGACGATGGCGCGCAGCGCGTCGTCGCGGAACCCCACGGCTCCGTCCGGGAGGCCGTTCTCGCGGCGCTGCTTCGGCACGAGGTGGGCCTTCGCGATCGCGACCTTCTCCTCGAGCGTGTAGCCCGAGAGGCGGAGCACCTCCATGCGGTCCAGGAACGCCGGCTGGATCGTGTCGAGGACGTTCGCGGTCGTGATGAAGAGGACCCTCGAGAGGTCGTAGTTCACGCCGAGGTAGTGGTCGCGGAACGTCCGGTTCTGCTCGGGATCGAGGACCTCGAGGAGGGCAGACGAGGGGTCGCCCCGGAAGTCGGCGCCGATCTTGTCCACCTCGTCGAGGATGAAGACGGGGTTGGAGGTCCCGGCCTGGGCGAGCCCCTGCACGATGCGCCCCGGCATTGCGCCGACGTAAGTCCGGCGGTGGCCGCGGATCTCGGCCTCGTCCCTCACGCCGCCGAGCGACAGACGCAGGAACTTTCGGTCGAGGGCGCGCGCGATCGAGCGCCCGAGCGAGGTCTTCCCGACGCCGGGCGGCCCGACGAAGCACAGGATCGGACCCTTCGACTCGGGCGCGAGCTTCCTCACCGCGAGGAACTCGAGGATGCGTTGCTTGATCTTCTCGAGGTCGTAGTGGTCTTCGTCGAGGATCTTCCGGGCGCGCGCGAGGTCGAGGCTGTCCGTGGAGACGACGCCCCAGGGGAGGCTCACGAGCCAGTCGAGATACGTGCGGAGCATCGCGTTCTCGGCCGAGTCCGGGTTCCCGCGCTCGAGGCGCTTGACCTGCTTCTCGATCTCCTGGGCCGCCTCGTCGGAGATCTTCTTCTCGGCGATCTTCGCGCGGTACGCGGCGATCTCCTCGGAGAGGTCCTCCGTTTCGCCGAGCTCCTGCTGGATCGCCTTGAGCTGCTGCCTCAGGAAGTACTCACGCTGGCTCTTGTCGATCTCGCCCTTGGCGGCCCCCGTGATCTCCTGCTGGACCGTCAGGACGCGGACCTCGCGTCTCAGGATCTCGAGGACGGTCTTGAGGCGCTCGACGGCCGGGATCGTCTCGAGGATCTTCTGGGCCTCCTCGATCCGGAGCTCGAGGTTCGAGGCCGCGAGGTCGGCGAGGCGCGATGGCTCGTCGAGGCCCGCCGCGACGACCATGACCTCCGGCGAGATCGACTTCCCGAGGGAGACCGTCTTCTCGAGCGCCTCCTTGGCGCTCCTCACGAGGGCCTCGACCTCCTCGGGGGCCGGCGCCTGGGCCTCGGGCTCCGGGATGCGCGTGACCTTCGCGCGGAGGGCCGGCGTGTCCGCGAGGACGGACTCGATCTTGACGCGTGAGAGCCCCTGCACGAGGAGCCGGATGCGGCCGTCGGGCAGCTTGAGCATCCGCATGACGGCGGCGGCGGTGCCGATCGTGAAGAGGTCGCCCGGTGTCGGCTCCTCGACGGACGCGTCCTTCTGGGCGACGAGGAGGAGAACCCGCTGCTCGGCGAGAGCCGCGTCCACCGCCGCGATCGACTTCTCGCGCGACACGGAGAGAGGCACGATGACGTAAGGGAAGAGGACGACGTCCTTCAGGGGCAGGACGGGAAGGATGTCCGGGATCGCGACCTGGGCGGGGACCCCGGGATCGGCCGCGCTCACGGGGTTCGCTTCCCCTTGGCGATCGGGATCGTCCGGCCTCGCCGGCCGGCCTGCTTGGGGACGTCGAGCGTGAGGAGGCCGTCCGCGTACGCGGCGCGCGAACCCTCCGGGTCGGGGTCCTCGGGCAGCTCGAGGACGCGCTCGAAGGCGCCGGCGGCGCGCTCGACCCTGAGGAAGACGCCGTCCTCGCGGTCGGTGGGCTTGCGCGTCCCGCGCAGCGTGAGGACGCGCCCCCGGATGTCGATCGAGATCTCCTCGGGATTCGTTCCCGCGATCTCGAACGTGAGCCGCCAGAGGCTTCCGTGGTCCACGACGTCGACGGGCGGGACGAGGGCCGGCCGCTCGGGGGGCTCGAGGCCGACGGTGCGCACGAAGAACCCGACGGGAATCTCTCGTCTCTTCATTTCGCCCTCCCCGAGGGGGCCCGTCCGAGCAGGGCCTTCAGCTCGTCCACGAAGTCGCCGAGGTCCTCGAAGTGCCGGTAGACCGACGCGAAGCGGACGTAGGCGACCTGATCGAGGTCCTTGAGCTTCTCCATGATGCGCGCGCCGAGCTCGGCCGTGGTCATCTCGCGCGGTTCCCGCGCGGAGAGCTCGGCCTCGACCGCGTCGCAGATGCCCTCGAGCGTCGTCGTCTCGACGGGCCGCTTCTCGCAGGCCTTCATGAGGCCCCGGACGAGCTTGTTGCGGTCGAACGGCTCCCGCCGGCCGTCCTTCTTGACGACGAGGAGCGGGATCTCCTCGACCGTCTCGTAGGACGTGAACCGGCGCGTGCAGGCGTTGCACTCGCGGCGGCGCCGGATCACGGCGCCTTCGCGGCTCTCGCGCGAGTCGACGACCCGGTCGTCGCCCGCCCCGCAGTACGGACAGCGCATGACCCCGAGCCTAGCAGGACGGGGGCGTCAGTTCCGCCCGAAAGGAAACGGGATGACGTCTCCGTCGTCCGCGGCCTGCTCGGGCTCCACCGCGGCCGGTTTGTCGGCCCGGGCCCCGCGGCGCACCTCGATGAGGAGATCGCACATCTCGCGGACGGCCCCGGCCCCTCCGGGGCGCGTCAGGCGGAGCGCCGCCGCGTCGCGCACGAGGGGAACGGCGTCCGACGGGGCCGCGCCGACGCCGGCCCGCCGCAGCATCCCGAGATCCGGAACGTCGTCGCCGATCGCGGCGATCTCCCAGCCCTCGAGGCCCCAGCGCTTCGCGAGGAGGTCGAAGCCCGCGGCCTTGTCGCGCTCGCCCTGAAGCACGTTCTCCTCGGGGATCTTGAGCTCGGCGCACCGGTGGGAGACGACCCGGGAAGTCCGGCTCGAGATGATGCCGATGCGGAATCCGAGGTCGCGGAGCAGCACGAGGCCGAGCCCGTCCTTCACGTCGAACGTCTTCGTCTCGCGCCCGTCCTCGTCGAACGTCATCGAGCCGTCGGTCAGGACGCCGTCCACGTCGAGGATCAGGCCGCGCACGCGCAGGAGGCGCGTCCTGAGGTCTTCCGGGACGATGGGCGCCGCGGGCATTCCCGGTAATGATAGGCGCCGCGGCGGCCTAAATCGACTCCACGCCCCAGAGGTCGTGGAGGTGCAGGATGCCTTCGGGGCGGCCGTCCGGAGCGATCACGAAGAGGGACGTGATCTTCCTCTCCTCCATGATCCGAAGCGCCTCCGTCGCCCAGGCGTCCTTCGCGATCGTCTTCGGGCTCCTTCCCATCGCGTCCGCGGCGGTGTCGGTCATGATCTTCGGGCCGTCCCTCTCGAGGAGCCGGCGCAGGTCGCCGTCCGAGACGACGCCGACGAGCCGCCCGCCGTCCGTGACGCCGGTGATCCCGAAGCGCTTCCGCGACATCTCGTAGACGACGTCCTTCATCGGAGCCGTCGAGGCGACGAGCGGGACGTCCGCGCCGGCGTGCATGAGGTCCGATACCCTGAGGAAGCGCTTGCCGAGCTTGCCGCCGGGGTGCAGGGCGGCGAAGTCCTCGGGCCGGAATCCCTTCTCGACGGACAGCGCCATCGCGAGAGCGTCGCCCATGACGAGCTGGGCCGTCGTGGAGGCCGTCGGCGCGAGGTTGTTGGGACAGGCCTCCTCGCGGATCGCGACGGAGACGACGACGTCCGCGGCCTTCGCGAGGGTCGAGCCCTTGCTGCCCGTGAGGGCGACGAGCGTCGCGCCGCGCCTCTTGACGTGCGGGACGAGGTTCACGATCTCCTCGGTCTCTCCCGAGTGGGAGAGCGCGAGGACGACGTCGCCCGTGAGGATCCTGCCGAGGTCGCCGTGGATCGCCTCCGCGGGGTGGAGGAAGAAGGCGGCCGTGCCGGTCGACGCGAGCGTCGCGGCGATCTTGCGCCCCACGATGCCGCTCTTGCCGATGCCCGTCACGACGACGCGGCAGGAGGTCGCCGACGTGGCCTTCATCGCCTCGACGGCGTGGTCGAAGCCCTCGTCGAGACCGTCCGCGAGCGCGCGGACGGCCGCCGCCTCGATCTCGATCACGCGGCGGGCCTGCTGTCGGGCCGAACTCGTCACGAGAGCCCGATCTTACTTGCTCCGGCCGAGAAGCACCGTCTGCGCGCCCGTCGCGGGGTCGAGGCGGACGAGGCGGCCCGAGGCGTCGAGGAACAGGAGCGATGCGGGCGAGCCGGCCTCGGCGGGAGGCAGAACCGGATCTGTCCACCAGCCGAACCAATTCGCGGGCGCGAGCCCTTCGCCGAGCGGGAAGACCGCGCCGGTTGCGGTGTCCACGATCGCGAGCTTCGCGTCACGGGCGGACGTCGGGAGATTTTCTTCGAGTGGGAAGAGGGAAACGGCCACCCGGCCGGGGGCGATTTCGCCTCCGAGAACTAGCCGTCGGGCAGGACCGAGATCGATCGTTCGCCCCGCCGTCGGCGCACGCCCCTCTTCACCTTCGAAGAAAATCCCGATCTTTGCCTTCGTTCCGGCGATCCCCGCGAGGGCGATCCGGTTGCCGGTGACGAACCTCGCCTGCGCGCCCGAGAGATCCTCGGAGAGCGTCGCGAGAAGAGCGCCCGTCCGGCCGTCGTGAAGCGTGAGGACCTGCGTTCCACGCGGGTCGTCCGTCGTGCGTCTCGTTCCGACGAAATACCGGGCGTCCGCGCTCAGGCGCAGGAAGGGGAGGTTCTCGCGGCCGAAGCGGCCGGTCACGATGGATTTCCTCGAAGGCAGCGAGAGCTCGGTGATCTCGAGGTCCGACGGCGCGAACTCCATGAGGCGATTGAAGAGTCCCGGAAACAGGCGGATCGTGTCCTCGTCGGCGAAGGCGAATGCGCGTCTGTCCTCCGCGAGGGGGAAGGCTCCGATCTGCTTCGGGTTCGCCGGGTCGGAGACGTCGTAGACCTCGAGCGACCGCCCGGTGCGGATCGCGAGCCTTCGGCCGCTCGGCGAGAGGGTGAGATCGGACCAGCCCGACGTCTCGAGCCCCGTCGAAACGGGACGTCCCGTCGCGAGGTCGGCGACGACGAGATCGAGCCTGTTGTCTTTCCTTTCGAAGAATCCGAATCGCGGCTCTCCCCATGCGGTGCGCGTGCCGTCCTCGGAGAAGTGCACGAAGTGGCCCTCGATGCGGATCGAACGGCCCTCTTTCGGGACGTAGAGGAAGCGCCCTTCGCCGCGGAGGGCGGAGATCGGCCCTTCGACGAACGTCCAGGCGCCCCGGCCGGCTGCTTCCACCGTGGAGACGCGCGCGAGGTCGCGGGCGCCCGCGGCCCGGCTCCACAGCGCCTGGATTCCCGCGAACGCGACCGCGAGAGAGAAGACTCCGAAGAAGCCGACGGAAAAGGCCCCGTGCGAGCGGCGCGCGTCGGTACGGCCGGCGGAGACCTGGAGCGCGATGCCGACGAGGAAGGCGAGAGAGAGGCCGGACGCGAGGACCCAGCCCGCGATCCTCCACGGCTGAAGCTCGAGTCCGTCGGACGAATGCCTCGCGAGCGTCGCCAGGGAGGCGAGCGCGACGAGGAGGAGGATCGTGGCGAGAACGAAGTCGAGGACGACCCACGGCGACCTCAGCCGCGCGACCGTCACGAGCGCGTGCGCGACGAGGACGCACGTGACGACGGCCGCGAGGCCGAGGAGCATGGAGAGACCCGGCGTGAGATCGACGCCCCAGGCGCCGCCGGGCTTCGACGGCCCCGTCAGCCAGGCCGGAAGGTACACGAGGGAGCCCGCGGCGAAGCTCACGAAGACCGCGGCGAGGAGCTTGCCCGCCCACAGGGCGCCGGACGGAATCGGGCGCGAGAAATAGAAGGAGATCCTCTTCTCCGCCGTCTCGCCCGCGATCGTTGACGCGCCGTAGAGGAGCGCGAGCGCCGACGCGAGAGCGAGGCCGCCGACGGCGCCCGCCAGGAGCCGGACCTCCGCGTTTCCCGGCGCGTTCCATCCGTGCAGAGCCGCCGCGAAGAGGAAGATCAGCCCCGAGGAGAGACCCACGAGGAAGACCAGCCGGCGGTGGAAGACCTCCCGCGCGAAGACCGCGGCGAAGGCTCTCATGCGTTCCTCCCGGGCGATGCCTCGCCCGCGACCGCGAGAAAGATCTCCTCGAGCGACAGGGCCGAGGACTCCGCGTCGACGACTCCCTCGAGGGAGGAGAAACGGGCGAAGGCCTCGTCCCCGTAGTTCGAGACGACGGCTTCCACGCCCCACCCGCGCACCTTCACCCGCACGGCGTCGAACGCCGCGAGCTCCTGGCCGAACTCCGAGCGCTCCTCCGTCGCCTCGTTCGCGTAACGCAGGCGCCGGAAGCGCGCCTTCAGGGTCTCGAGGTCCTCGTCCAGAACGAGCCGGCCGCCCGTCAGGAAGGCGACGCGCGTCGCCATACGCTCGACGCCCGCGAGATCGTGCGAAGTGAAAAAGACGGTCGTCCCGCGGTCGGCGAGCTCGCCAACGAGCTCCTCGAAGAACGCGCGCCGCGCGACGGCGTCGAGGCCGAGCGTAGGGTCGTCGAGGACGAGGAGCTCGGGGGAGGACGCGAGGGCGAGGGAGAGCGCGACGAGCGCGCGCTGGCCCTTCGAGAGGGAGCCGAACGGCGTCCCCGCGGGGACGCCGAAGCGCGCGAGCCGCGCCTCGACGGACGGCGCGTCCCAGACCGGGTAGAGCTTCGCGGAGAACGCCGAGAGCTGCCGCGCGGTCATCGCGGGCGGCGCGTCCGGGTCCTCCGGCACGACGCCGACCCGCGACATGAGCGACGCGCGCCGCTTCCACGCGTCTCCGCCGAAGAGGAGGCACGCGCCCGCCGTCGGCTTCTGCTGGCCGAGGAGGCAGCGCACGAGCGACGACTTCCCGGCGCCGTTGCGGCCGAGGAGCGCGTAGACGGAGCCTGGAGAGACGGAGAGGGAGATGCCGTCGAGTGCGGGGGAGGGGGAGCCTGCGTAGCGCACGAGGACGTCGCGGGCCTCGACGACCGGAGAGAGAGAGGAAGACGAAGACGAAGGCAAAGATCTCTCCGCCGCGGCCTCCGCAGGCGCACCCGTCTTGCGCTCGCCACTCATTCAGTTCCTCCGTGTCTCTTCCTTCTAAGAAATCCCAGACTGCCTTTCACGCGCTCCACCGCCTCCTCGTTCGCGACGCCGAGCGTCACGGCGAGCGCCGCGTAGCGCATCGCGCCCCCCTCGAGCTCCTTCTCGCGCTCGCCGCGGGGCGGCGCGGGCGGCCGTTCGGCCACGAACGTGCCCTCGCCGCGCCTCACGGACAGGATCCCGGCGTCGACGAGGCGCTGGTAGCCCTTCGCGACGGTGGCCGGGTTGATGGAGAGCTCGCGCGCGAGGTCTCGCACGGAGGGAACGGCCGCGCCCGGGCGAAGCGCCCCCGACGCGACGAGCCGGCGCACGTTGCCCTCGATCTGTTTCCAGAGCGGGACGGCGTCGGACGGGTCGACGGTGAGGCTGCGGCTCACGGGCGCACCGACTTAGTGTATCGCAACACTAATACAGTAGTCGCCGCCGGCGCCGCTGTCAAGGGCCGGGGCGAAGAACGCTCCGTTCTACGCGGGCCGCCCGCCCCCGAGCCGCGAGGAGAGGTCGTCGACGTGCGACGCGCGCAGCCGCGCCTCGGCCTCGGAGATCGTCCCCGCCTGCACGAGCGCGGCGAGCGAGTCCTCCATCGTCACCATTCCGAAACGCTTCCCGAGCGTCAGCTCCGTGTGGATCTGGTGGAAGGCGCCCTTGCGGATGTGGGCGCGGATGGGATCGGTCGCGACGAGGACCTCGACGGCCGCCGCGCGTCCCGTTCCGTTTCTCTTCGGGACGAGCTGCTGGCAGATGACGGCCGAGAGCGCGAGGGAGAGCTGGTGCCGGACCTGGCCCTGCTGCTCGGCCGGGAAGATGTCGAGGATCCGGTTCATCGTCTGAGGCACGTCGTTCGTGTGGAGCGTCGTGAGGACGAGGTGGCCGGTCTCGGCGGCCGTCACGACCGCGCGCGTCGTCTCGAGGTCGCGCATCTCCCCCACGAGGATCACGTCCGGATCCTGGCGGAGCGCCGCGACGAGGGCCGCGGCGAACCCGGGCATGTCGACGCCGACCTCCACCTGCTCGACGAGGGAGCGGGCGTGGGCGTGCTCGTACTCGACGGGGTCCTCGATCGTCACGATGTGCCGCTTCTCCGTGCGGTTGATCCGGTCGACGAGGGCCGCGAGCGTCGTCGTCTTCCCCGAGCCGGTCGCGCCCGTGACGAGGACGAGGCCGCGGGCGGCTTTCGTGAGGTCGTACAGCGTCTCGGGCAGGCCCAGCTCGGCGAGGGTGGGGATCCGCTTCGGGAGGACCCGGATCGCGGCGGCCGCTCCACGCCGAGTGCGGTGGAGGTTCACACGGAAGCGGCCGAGTCCCGCGAGGCGGAGCGAGAGGTCCACGACGCCCGTCTCGAGGTAGCGGCGGCGCCGCTCGGCGGAGAGGGACGGCGCGACGAGGTCGAACGCCGAGTTGGCCGAGACCGCCTCGCCGCCGCCCGCCTTCTCCAGCGCGCCGTTCACGCGGACGACCGGCGACGCGCCGGGGACGAGGAGGAGGTCCGTGGCGCCGCGGCGCACCGTCTCCGTGAGGAGCGCCGCGAGGCCGGGCGGCGGCTCGCCCTCGGCGGCCGGCGGAAGGGCCGCGGCCGGCTCGGCGCCGGCGGGAGGTTCCTCGGGGGGAACGAGCTCCAGCTCGGGCCCATCGCCCTCGCGCCGCTCCGACGCGGCGCCCTGGTTGAGGGACCGGATCAGCTGATTCAGCTCGTCCGTGTCCACTGGCGGATTCTACGGAACTCGCGCGGCGCGCGTCCCTCAGGCACCGGTCTCGCGCCTGAGCGCGTCGAACTTCAGGAGGTCCGACAGGAACTTCGGGAGGATCGCGAGCGGGAGCTGCGTCGCCCGGTCGGACTTCGCGCGCGCGGGGTCGTCGTGCACCTCGAAGAAGTAGCCGTCGACGCCGACGGCCGCCGCGGCTCGCGCGAGGGCCGGGGCGTACTCGCGCGAGCCGCCCGTCTCCGTCCCGAGGCCGCCCGGGAGCTGGAGGGAGTGCGTCGCGTCGTAGATCACGGGCGCTCCGAGCGCGCGCATCATCGGGAGGCCGCGGAAGTCGACGACGAGGTTGTGGTACCCGAACGTCGTCCCGCGCTCGGTCAGCGTCACGTTCGTGTTTCCCTTCGCCCGGCACTTGTCGAGGATCTGCTTGCAGTCGTCCGGCGCGAGGAACTGGCCCTTCTTGACGTTCAGGGCCTTCTTCGTCTCGGCGGCGGCCTCGACGAGGTCGGTCTGCCGGCACAGGAACGCGGGGATCTGGAGGACGTCGGCGACCTCGGCCGCGATCGCGCACTGCTCGGGCTCGTGGACGTCCGTGAGGGTCGGGAGGTCCGTCTTGTCCTTCACTTCCGAGAGGATCGCCAGCCCTCTCTCGATCCCCACCCCCCGGAAACTCGCGCCGGAGCTCCGGTTCGCCTTGTCGAAGGACGACTTGTAGACGAGCCGGTCCTCGACGCCCGCGTCCACGAAGATCCGCTTGAGCTCCTTCGCCATCTTCAGCGCGTGGGCGCGCGACTCGATGACGCACGGGCCGGCGAAGAAGACGGGGCGGCAGCGGTCGCCGGCGGAAAGGCGCGGCGTGATCGAGGCGAAGACCTTCACGGGGCGATGTTACCCAAAGCGACGTCTCCCCCGTGCGCGTCCCGGCCGCCGGCCTCAGAATGGGGCCATGAGCCAGCCGATCCGCGTCCTCGTGACCGGCGGAACGTTCGACAAGGAGTACGACGAGCTCACGGGCCGACTCTTCTTCAAGGCGACCCATCTTCACGAGATGCTGCGCCTCGGGCGCTGCCGGGTCCCCGTGACGGTCGAGACGGTCATGATGGTCGACAGCCTCGAGATGACGGAGGAGGACCGCCTGAGGATCGCCGAGATCTGCAGACGTTCCCCGGAGGACCGCATCGTCATCACGCACGGCACGGACACGATGGTCGAGACGGCCGCCGTCCTCGCCCACGAGAGGACCGCGAAGACGATGGTCCTGACGGGCGCCATGGTGCCGTGGGCGTTCGGCAGCTCGGACGGCCTCTTCAACCTCGGGAGCGCGATCTCGTTCGCCCAGACGCTTCCGTCGGCCGGCGTCTACGTCGCGATGAACGGCCGCTGCTTCAAGTGGGACGACGTGCGGAAGGACCGCGCGACGGGCTTTTTCGAGAACGTGAGATGAAGAGAAAGAGGGTTCTTCCGAGAGAGATGCTTCGAGTCGCTCCCTGCGCGGGTGCGGTCCTCGCTCTCTTCGTGCCGGTTCTCGCGTCGGCAGCGCCGGCTCCCGTGACGCGCGGGCTGACGTTCGCTCTTTCCTTCGACGGAAAAGGCCGGTCCGTCGTCTCGGGACCCTTCGTCCTGAAGGTCCCGGGCACGAAAGGCACCGTGAAGGTGACGTTCGACTCGGCCGGGCTGACCGGCGGGATGCTCGACGCGCCGTTCCGGATGAAGAACGATTCCGGCGTCGACCTCTTCGCGGTGCGCGTCGATCTCGCGGGCGTGACGGAGAGCGTCCGGCCCGCGGACGCCGCGCCGTTCGCGCGCGCCGAGGGCGTCGCGCCGCCGCCTCCTCTCGCCTGGGACCGCATCGCGGCCGGTGCGGAGACGCCGGGGGATCTCTTCCGCGGAGGCCCCATCTCCTTCTCGCCGGACACCGAGGTCGTCGTCGTCCTGGGCGTCGTCTCGGGTCTCGCCGCCGTGCCGGCGAATCCGAAGGTCGACGTGCGGGCGCCGGCCTCGAAGGCGTCCGCCTGTCCGGGCGCCGCTCCTCTCTGCCGCGTGGACGCCGAGGGAAACGTGTGGCGCGTCGAGCCCGCCGCCGGGGGAAAGCGCGGCGGGCTTTCCGAGCGCACCCGTGGAGGCGCGGTCGTCCGCTCCTTCTGGTTCGAGCGCGGCGACAGGCCCGTGGACCTCGCGCTCGCGCCGGACGGGCGGCTCCTCGTCTTCTTCGACGACGGCGGCAAGGAAGGATCGGTCCGGGCGTTCCGGCGGTTCTAAGGCGGGAACCCGTCCTGCGGGTTCCCGCACCTTCCGCTCGGCGTGCCTCGCCGGCTGCGCTTCCGCTCGCTGGCTCGTCCGCCTGCGCCTCTAACGGCGGCGGACGGGCGTCGACGTCCCCGTGACGGTCACGAGGAGGTTGAAGTCGGCCCGGTAGGTCGTCTGTCCCTTCCCGTCGCGGCCGGTCGGGATCACGAACATCTGGAACGTGCCCATCCGCGCCTGGTCCACGGTGTACGTCCCCTCGCGCAGGCTCTCGCCGCCGGGGGCGACGAGCGTCAGGGTGAACTGAGTCGGCCCGAAGCGCGCCGACTCCGCGTAGTCGGAGAGGACGAGGTCGACCGGCCCGCGGGCGTCGGCGCCGCGGAACGTGAACGTCTCTCCGACGAGCGCCTTGAACGTCCGGAAATCCGGAGCCTGCCCTTCGGAGGCTCCGAGAAGCGCCGACGGCCTGAGGGCGGCGGCCGCGAGGCCGGTCGCGACGGTCGCGAGAAAGCTCTTCCGTGTGGTTCTCATCGAAGACCTCCGGGGACGGTTTGTGTCACCATGCGGCGCATGCTCGAGAAGCTGAAGATCGAAGATTTCTTCGAAAGGGTCGGAGAGGGATTCCGCGTGCCGACCGCCGACGGGTCGATCGCGCTCACGCTCGTGGAGGTCACGAATCTCGCCCGCGCGGACCACGCGGGCCCGAGGCGCGCCCCCTTTTCGCTGACCTTCCGGGGCCCCTCGGCGCCTTCCCTTCGACAGCGCATCTGGGCGCTCGAGCACGCCTCGCTCGGCCGGCTCGAGATCTTCCTCGTGCCGATCGGCCCCGACGCGGCGGGCATGCGGTACGAGGCCGTCTTCAACTGACACCGACCCCGACGGCCTCGGGCTTCCATTCCATGAGGACGTACATCCCGCGCTCGCCCTTCGAGGCGAAGCCGAGCCGCTCGTAGAGGGCCCGCGCGGGGTTGAAGATCTCGACGTGGATCGTGACGGCCTTTCCGTCGAGGGCGGCTTCGGAGAAGAGCCTTCGAATGAGCTCGGTTCCCACGCGCCGCCCGCGGAAGTCCGGCAGGAGCGCGATGTCGACGAGCCGGATCTCCTTCGGCCAGCGCTGGACGTAGAGGCGGCCCGCGGGGACTCCGTCGACCTCGACGACCGAGCGTTCGGCCTCCGGGTATTGCTCGTCCCAGTACGCCGTCTGCGCGTCGAACTGCTGGCGGATGAAGGCGTCCTTCTGCTCGTCCGTCCACGGCACCTGGGCGAGCTCCTCGGTCCGCGTCGAGCCGTAGATCCGGCAGAGGAGGTCGCGGTCCTCCGCGCGGATCGGGCGCAGCGCGATGGCGTTCGTCACGACCGCGTCAGGTCCTCGGCGGGTAGACGCCCTGCAGCGCAATGCAGAAGTTGAGCGTGAGGTAGGGCTGCAGGTTGTTGTGGGGCTGGTCGCCGCCGGCGGGGGCGACGGCGTTGTCGGACATGGAGACGAGCGGCGCCTGACCGTTGGCGTTCGAGAGGAATGTCGTCGCGCCCGTCTCACGCGCGATCGAGTTGTTGCCCGGCGTCAGGCGGTTTCCGAGACCCGAGAACGCCTGCATCGTGTGCGAGTGAGAGGGGATTTCGGACTCGAGCAGCGTCACGGTGTCCGAGCCCCCGGTCTCACCGAGGTCGTGGAGGGAAAGCCCCGGCCCCTGACCGGGATGCATCGGAACGTTTCCCTGCATGTTCGGCAGGGCGAAGTTGCTCTTCCCGTCCCCTCCGTACGTCGTCCCGAGGAGCGAGAAGAGCGCCGTGTTCTGCGAGAGCGGCAGGATCTGCCCGTCGCAGAACGCCCAGCCTTGAGGCGCGAAGTTGAACGGGAAGATGCGGATTTCGGCGACGAAGGGATCCATGTTCTCTCCTCAGGTCTGGCTCGGGAAGATCCCGAAGAGCGAGATGATGAAATCGACGCAAAGGTACGGCTGGAAGTTGTCGTGCGGCTGGCTCCCGCCGACGTTCGACGTCGTCCCGGTCGCCATCGCCGTATTGGGCGCCACGGAGTCGTAGAGCTTGATCGCCTGATTCTGCGCGAGGACGGTTCCCGCCGGGCTCGAAGACGTCCCAAAGCTCGACGTCGCGAGGAGCGGGTGGCTGTGCGCCGGGATCTGGCTGACCGTGAGCGTCACGGTCTCGACGCCGCCCGTCTCGGCGAGCGTGAAGCCGTTTCCGAAGTGGAGCGGGACCCGCCCGCGGAGGTCCGGCAGCGCGAAGGTGCTCTGTCCGTCGCCGCCATAGGTCGTGCCGATGAGGTTGAAGAGCGTTTCGTACTCGGAGATCGGGAGGAGCTGGCCTTCACAGAACATCCAGCCCGCGGGAGCGAAGTTCCCCCCGAACATCCGGATCTCGCCGACGTAGGGTTGTGCCACCGCGCGCCTCCTAGGTCTGGCTCGGGAAGATGCCCTGAAGGGCGATCGAGAAGTTCAGAACGAGGAACGGCTGCATGTTGAGGTGCGCCTGGCTGCCTCCCAAGTTCGCGAGGGAGCCGGGCTGGAGAGCCACGAGGTCGTTGTCGGGGCCGTTGTAGGGCGTCGCCGTCGCGTCGTGGGCGAGGAAGTTCCCCCCCGGGAGGTTCGTCGCCCCCGCCGCGGCCGCGGCCATCGCGAAATGCGTGTGCGTCGGGATCTCGGAGATCGAGAGCGTGTGCCCCTGCTCCCCGCCGAGCTCCCCGAGGGTGTGGCCGCCGCCCATGTGCATCGGCACCCGGCCCTGCAGGTTCGGCAGGCCGAAGTTCACACGCCCGTCGCCCCCGTAGGTCGTCCCGAGAAGGGAGAACAACGCCTGGTTCTGGTTGATCGGCAGGAGCTGCCCGTCGCAGAGGGCCCAGCCCTTCGGCGGAAAGCCGAAGCTCATGATCCGGATCTCGCTCAGGAACGGTTCGGCCATTGCGACCTCCTCAAGGAACGGTGGTCACGGGGGTCGCCGTCAACGAAAGCCCCGTGTTCGGGCTGTCCGTCTTTCCGCTCGTCCCCGTGTTGGTGTTGGCGATCTCGGCGCTGACGGTCCCGTTGCCGCCGAAGTTGAAGAGCGTGCCCGTGCTCGGGGCCGTGACGACCTCGTACCAGATCATCCCGGTCGAGGCCGTGCACGACGAGTCGCAGGCGCTCGTCGAGGGGACCGTGTTGCCGTGCACCGCCGCGTGGACCAGCGTCGGCGAATTCTGGTCGTCCGCCGCCACGTAGATCGCGTAGAGGGGGGAGCCGGTCGTGTCCTGCGGATTGACGTCGTTGCCCGTGATCGACACGTTCGTCGGATACCCGGTCGGATTCTGGCCCGTCGCCACGGGACCGAGCGCCTCCACGTCGATGCCGCGCCCGAGCGGGATCTGGCGGATCGTGTTGTTCGTGATCGTGACGGTCTGCGTCACGTTCCCCTGCTGCGTCACGACGATGCCTTCGCCGATCGCCGAGCCGGAGCCGGTGACGCCCACGTTTCCGATGACGTTGTCGTCGATGAGCACCCTCTGGGTGCCGCCGGTCGCGTTCGCGCCGGCGTCGACGTTGATCGCGTGGCTGTGCGTGCCGGTCATCGTGTTGCTGACGAACCGGACGTACATGCTCGAGGAGCCGCTCCCGCCGCCCGAGGCGAAGCTGACGCCGAGACCGCCGCTGTTCGTGAACGTGGAGCCCGTGATCGTGACGGCGCCCGTCGGCGGCGAGCCGACGCTGTTGCCGATGACCGAGTCGTCGTTCGTCACGAGGTTCAGGGCCATCGACGCGTTGGCCGCGAACGTCACGCCGCTGAACGTGCCGGTGGCGATGGACGCCGTATGGCTGAGCGAAACGAGGAATCCGTCGCCACCGGAAGAGCTGCTGTAGGAACCGTTCGTCACCGTCAGGGACGTGATCGCGGCGGTCGAGCTCGGCGTCGCGCTCAGCCAGACGTTGTGGGCGAAGCTCCCCGTGACGGTGTCGTTCGTGAACGTGACGGCCCCGGAGGCGTCGATCAGCCTCACGCCGTTGTCGTTGGCCGCGTCCGAGCTCCCGTTGCCCGTCACCTGGGTGCCGAGCAGGGCGAAGTTGTTCACGCTCGTTCCCTTGATCCCCGCGTGGGATCCGTTCTTGACGATCATCGAGGACAGACTGACGCCGGTGCCCGTGACCGTGCCGAGGCTGATGCCGTCGCCCGTCGTCTTCTGGATCGTGCCCCCGGAGCCGTTCGAGCCGTTGGTTCCGTCGCCGAGGACCGAGAAGGCACCCGCGAAGTTGTCGAGGACGATGCCGCTCGTCGGACCGCTCGCCGCGGTGCCGGCGCTGACCTCGGTGAACGTCATCGTGCCGCCGTTCCCGCTGCCCGTGATGCTCACGGCGATTCCGGTCGTCGTCGTCACGTTTCGAACGGTGACGGTGACGCCCGAGACGCCGGAGCCCGTGATCGCGTTCGAGCTGCCCGTCGACATGTCGATCCCGTTCACGACGACGCTCGAGGCGAGCGTGAGCGTGCCCGAGAGCGTCGGCGTGTTCGCCGCGTTCCCGGTCACGGTCAGGACGCCGCCGACCGAGAGCGTCGCGCCCGCGCCGATGAGCTGCTGGCTCGTCTTCATCGTGTACGCGCCGGTCGTCGAGCCCGAGCCGTGGGCCACGTAGATGAAGTCGCCGCTATTCGTCGCGGCGCCGCCGACGCCCGTCATCGTCGTGAACGGCGTGTTCGACCGGCCGTCCTGCGAGGCGCCGGAGGCGCTGTCGACGTACCAGACCATGTTGTTCAGGGTGAAGGTCAGGCTCGCGGTGACGGAGGTCGCCGTCGGCGTCCCGCCGGTGTTGCTCGAGACCGTGTACGTGCACGTCGCGGAGGTGGCCGAGACGTTCGGGGTGAAGATGAAACGACCCGAGGAGTCGAACGCCGTGATCGTGCCGCCCACCGAGCAGCTCGCCGCGGTCACCGCGACGCCTGCCGCCGGCTGCGCCCCGCTCAGGAGGACGGTGCTGCTCGCGACAGCGGGAGTCACGGGCGCGCCGGCGACGCCGGTCACGTAGAGCTGCGTGTTCCCGACGCCCGTGTACGCCTGGGCCGGAGCGGTCGGGAGGACCGAGACGGTCACGTTCTTCGAGCCCGTGCAGCCGCCTGCGTCCGTCGCCGTGATCGTCGCGTGGAAGGTGCCGGTCACCGTGGGAGTTCCGGTGACCTGGCCGGTGGCCGGATTGATGGAGAGACCGGTCGGCAGCCCGGTCGCCGACCACGTGATCATCGAGGAGGTCCCGGACTCGGTGAACGTCGTGGCCGTCATCCCGACGTTGTACGAGAGCGCGGGAATCGCCCCGCTCACCGTGATGGTCGGACACGTCAGGAGGAGCGTGTACGGCGCTCCCGTGCCGGAGCAGCCGTTCGTGTCGGTGACCTTGACGACGATCGGGAACGAGCCCGTCTGCGTCGGCGTGCCCGACAGATGGCCCGTCGAGGAGCTCAGCGTGAGGCCCATCGGGAGCGTGCTCGCGGTCGACCACGTCGCCGTGCCCAGGATGCCGGTCGCGGTGAATGCCTGGTCGAACGCGTTGCCTTCCGTCCCGGTCGTCGTCGCCGGGTTCGTCACGGTGATCGTCTGGCAGGCGATCACGAGGGTGTACGTGCCTCCCGTCCCCGAACAGCCGTTCCCGTCCGTGACCTTGACGACGATCGGGAACGTGCCGTTCACCGTCGGCGTCCCATGGAGGAGCCCGCTCGCGTCGAGCGTGAGGCCGGACGGGAGCGTCGACGACGTCGTGAACATCGTCGTCCCGACGCCGCCGGACTGTGTGAACTGTTCGCTGAAGGCCTGGCCGGCGGTCCCGGAGGTATTCGCCGGGTTCGTGACCGTGATCGTCGGGCAGACGACGACGAAGCTGTACGAGGTCGCTCCGACGCAGCCGGCCGCGTCCGTCGCCGTCACGACGATCGGGAAGGTCCCGCCCTGCCCCGGCGTGCCCGAGAGCTGGTTCGTCGCGGTCGAGTACGTCATCCCGGCGGGGAGCGCGCCCGTCTCGGCGAGCGTGTACGGCGGCGTGCCGCCGCTCGCCGTGAACGTCACGGGGCCGTAGGGCGTTCCGGCCGTGGCCGGCGACAGCGTCGGCGGATCGACCGTGATCGTCACGCCGTTGCACGTGACGGTGACGACGTAGTCCTGGCTCCCGACGCAGCCTCCCACCGTGTCCGTCGCGGACACCGTGATCGGGAACGTGCCCGTCTGGGTCGGCGTGCCGTCCAGCGTCGCGGTGCCGGGCGTGAAGGTCATCCCGGTCGGGAGGGCGCCCGCCTCGGCGAACGCGTAGGGGCCGGTCCCGCCGGAGGCCGTGAACGTCGTGGACGGGAAGGGCGAGCCGGCGTTCACGGCCGGGAGCGAGGCGGGCAGGAGCGTGATCGACGTGCCCGAGCAGAGGACGACGAGGAGGTAGTCGCGGCTCCCCGTGCAGCCGTTCGCGTCCGTCGCCGTGACCGTGATCGGGAAGCTGCCGGTCTCCGTCGGCGTGCCGGACAGCGTGTCGATCGAGAAGCTCATGCCGTTCGGGAGCGTGCCGGTCTCGAGGAACGTGACGGACCCGAGGCCGCCCGTCTGCGTGAACGTGACGGACGGATAGAGGACGCCGGTCGTCGCCTGCGGCAGGGTCGCCGGCGCGACGGTCATCGTCGGACAGGCGACGACGAGCGTGTACGTCGCGCCCGCGCCGGTGCAGCCGTTCGCGTCCGTGACCGTGACGACGATCGGGAAGGAACCCGTCTGGGTCGGCGTGCCCGAGAGGACGCCGGCCGGCGAGAGCGTGAGGCCCGTCGGCAGCGTGCTCGCCGTCGTGAAGGTCGCCCCTCCGATCGCTCCGGCCTGCGTGAACGTCTGGCTGAACGGCGTCCCGGCCGTGCCCGTCGTCGTCGCCGGGTTCGTCACCAGGATCGTCTGGCAGGAGATGACGAGGTTGTACGTCGCGCCGGTCCCGGTGCACAGGTTGGCGTCGGTGACCTTGACGACGATCGGGAACGTTCCCGTCTGCGTCGGGGTGCCGGAGAGGACGCCGTTCGCGGCCAGGGTGAGGCCAGCCGGCAGCGTGCTCGCGGTCGTGAACGTCGCCGTCCCGATCGCGCCCGACTGCGTGAACGTCTGGCTGAAGGCCGCGCCGGCGGTCCCCGCCGTCACGCCGGGATTCGTCACCGTGATCGTCTGGCAATTGATGACGAGGTGGTACGTCACGCCGCTGCCCGCGCAGCCGTTCGCGTCGGTCGCGGTGACGACGATGTCGAACCCGCCCGCCTGCGTGGGCGTACCCGAGAGGACGCCGTTCGGCGCGAGCGTCATTCCGATCGGGAGAGCGCTCGCGGTCGAGAACGTCGTCGTCCCGACGCCGCCCGACTGCGTGAACGTCTGGCTGAAGGGGACGTTCGCCGTGCCGGTCGTCACGCCGGGATTCGTCACGGTGATCGCCTGGCAGGCGATGACGAGGTTGTAGGTCGGGCCGCTGCCCGCGCAGCCGTTCGCGTCGGTCGCCGTGACGACGATCGGGAACGTGCCGGGCTGGGTCGGCGTGCCGGACAGGGTTCCGTCCGAGGCGAGCGTGAGGCCGGCCGGGAGAGGCGAGGCCGTCGTGTACGTCATCGTGCCGGTGCCGCCGGAGGACGTGAACGTCTGGCTGAACGCCGCGTTGACCGTGCCCGTCGTGGTCGCCGGATTCGTGACGGTGATCGTGGCCGTGCACGCCGGGATCCAGTAGCCCGCGACGTCGATCAGGAAGTCGGCCGCCCCCGTCGAGTGGTTCGCGAGCGCGACCGTCCCGGAGGAGTCGCTCGCGAGCGCCACCATCGTGGTCGCGGCGCGGGTCTTTCCGGCCGTCCAGTTGAGGACGCTCGTCGGCGGCGGGGATGCGGCGTCTCCCGCGTAGAGCTGCGCGAAGCCGTCGCTCGCCGGAGCCACGACCGTGAGGTTCACGGCCAGGCCGAGGGCGTTCGCGGGCACGCCGCACGTCCCGGCGATCGGGAAGACACGCGTCGTGTTCGCGGCCATCGCCGGCCCTCCCAGGGGGCCGGGCGCGTTGCGTGTGTCGACCGCGCGGCAGGGCGTGATCATGACGATCGCCTGTCCCTGGGCCGCCCCGGCCGCGAGGGGTCGCGCGCTCGAGAAGAGGGCGAGGGCGGGGATCAGGAGCGCGTACCCGCGACGGTTCATTCGACCTCCGCTGCGCCGTTCGCCCGACGCGCCGAAACTCTGAACGCCGGACCCACCGCGGGCCCGCCCTGGGGAGATTGCGACCCGATCCTACCTCAGCGGGCTGGGCCCCTGTGTGAAGAGTGGGCAGGGATTTTCGACGATCCGGCCACGTCGCCCCCGGCCGGGGCGCGCGAGGAGCGGGGAGGAGCCGTGCCCCTACGCGGAGAGGCCGTTCGGCGGGGGCAGATTCGCGGGCACGACGACCGGCGACTCGAGCTCGGCGGCCTTCTTCTCGACGCCCTCGCGGCGCGCGTGCTTGTGGGCGCGGGCCGCCCGGATGAAGTCCTTGAAGAGGGGGTGCGGCTGGGCCGGCTTGCTCTTGAACTCCGGGTGGAACTGGCAGCCGAGGAACCACGGGTGGTCCGAGAGCTCGATCATCTCGACGAACTTCCGGTCCGGCGACATCCCGCAGAACGTGAGGCCCGCGTCCCGGAGCATCGGGAGGTACTCCTGGTTCACCTCGTAGCGGTGCCGGTGCCGCTCCCAGATCTGAGCCTCGCCGTACGCGCGGCGCGCGAGCGTCCCCTCGGCGAGATCGCAGGGGTACTTCCCGAGGCGCATCGTCCCGCCGAGCGCCTCGACGCCGAGGAGGTCACGGAGCATGAAGATGACCTTGTGCGGCGTCATCGGCTCGAACTCCGTGGAGTTCGCGTCCTTCAGGCCGCAGACGTTCCGCGCGTACTCGATGACGGCGCACTGCAGGCCGAGACAGATGCCGAAGAACGGGACCTTCATCTCGCGCGCGAACCGGATCGCCTTGAGCTTGCCCTCCACGCCGCGGCGCCCGAAGCCGGGCCCGACGAGGATCGCGTCCGCACGCGCGAGCGTCTCGGGGTAGCCGACGGACTCGAGCTCTTCGGAGTCCACGAACGAGATCTTCACCTTCACGTTGTTCGCGATCCCCCCGTGGTGGAGCGCCTCGTTGAGGGACTTGTAGCTGTCGCCGAGCTGGACGTACTTGCCGACGAAGGCGATCGTGACCTCGTCCTGCGGGTTCTTGATGCGGTTGACGATGGTGTCCCACTTCGTGAGGTCGCGGTCGTAGTGGGGGAGCGAGAGGTAGTCGAGGAGGATCTCGTCGAGCCCTTCGCGGGCGAACGCGAGCGGGACCTCGTAGATCGTCGGGACGTCGCGTGCCGTCACGACGGCGCGCTCGTCGACGTTGCAGAAGAGCGCGATCTTCTTCTTCATCTCCTCGGGGATCGAGCGGTCGGCCCGGCAGAGGAGGATGTCGGGCTGGATCCCGATCGAGAGCAGCTCCTTGACGGAATGCTGCGTCGGCTTCGTCTTGAGCTCGTCGGAGGCCGCGATGTGCGGGACGAGCGTCACGTGGACGTTGATCGCGTTCCCCCGGCCCACGTCCTGCCGGAACTGGCGGATCGCCTCGAGGAAGGGGAGAGACTCGATGTCGCCCACCGTGCCGCCAATCTCGATGAGGACGACGTCGTTGTCGGCGGCGACGCGGCGGATGCAGTCCTTGATCTCGTCCGTGATGTGCGGGATGACCTGGACGGTCTTCCCGAGATAGTCGCCGCGCCGCTCCTTCTCGATGACGGACTGGTAGATCCGGCCGGTCGTGACGCTGTTGGCCTTGCCGGTGACCGCCGAGGTGAAGCGCTCGTAGTGGCCGAGGTCGAGGTCCGTCTCGGCGCCGTCGTCCGTGACGTAGACCTCGCCGTGCTGGAACGGCGACATCGTGCCGGGGTCGACGTTGAGGTACGGGTCGAACTTCTGGAGGGTGACCTTGAATCCCCTCGCCTCGAGGAGCGCCCCCATGGAGGCCGCCGCGATGCCCTTGCCGAGGCCGGAAACCACGCCGCCGGTGATGAAAATGTACTTGGTTCCCACGCTAGACCTCCCTCGTGGTCAGAAGGTTGACGACTCGGCTTTCGTCACGCTGATTTTCTTTGAAGGTGAATACGGAGGAGGAGGCCGTGGACGGGCCCGGGCCCCGCTCGCGAGCGGCGCCAGAGCCCGCGCCCAGCTTCATTCTCAGAAACGTTTCTTCGACTCTCTTCGCGTCTTCCTCGGTATCCACGCCGATCGAGTCGCTCGCGGCATCCAGCACGGCCATCGCCATCCCCGCTGCGAGCGCACGCAGCTGCTCGAGGCTCTCGGCGCGCTCGAGCGGGTGGGGCGGGAGGCTCGTCCAGCGGCGCAGGGCCTCCTTCCGGTAGCCGTAGAGGCCGAGGTGCTTCAGCGTCTTCAGCCCGGGCTCGGGGCGCCGGCGGTACGGGACGGGCGCCCGAGAGAAGTAGAGCGCGCGGCCGTCGTCGGCCCGGACGACCTTCACGTTGTTCGGATTCGCGATCTCGGCGTCGTCGTCGATCGGGAGCGCGACCGTCGCGAGAGGGAACTCGGTGTGGTCGAGGAGGAACCCCGCCACGCGGTCGACGTTCTCCGGATCCATCATCGGCTCGTCCCCCTGGACGTTCAGGACGACGTCGACGTCGAGGTCCTTCACCGCGGCCCACACGCGGTCCGTTCCCGAGGGAAGGCCCGGATCCGTCATCACGGCCCGGCCGCCGGCGGCCTCGACCGCCCGGACGATCCGCTCGTCGTCCGTCGCGACGAGAACGAGGTCCACCCGCCGGGCCCTCTGCGCCTGCTCGAGGACGCGGACGACCATGGGAACGCCCGCGATGGGATGGAGGGGTTTCCCCGGAAAGCGCTCCGCGCCGTACCGGGAGGGGATGACGGCGGCGGCTCTGAGGGGGGGTGAGGGTCGGGAAGTGTCCGCCGTCCGGTGCACGTTCGATACTAACATCGACGCGCGGGATCGCGTCAACGTGCCGCGTCGCGCACGAGGTCGTCACCGGCCCTTGCGGGTCGGTGATGACGAAAACGGGAGAAGGACGGGATTCGGGGGGCTTTCTATCCGGCGGCGTTCCGCGCGCGGCCGTCGTCGGTGTTCTCGGCTTCCTCTTCGACGAGGTCCTGGAGGGGCAGCGCCGACGTGTCCACGGCGCCCGCCAGCTCGCGGATCCCCTCGCGGGCGGCGACGGAGTACGAGTTCGACTCGTCGTAGCCCGAGGCCGCGATGACCTTCTCGTACGTGAGGAGCGCCTTGGTCGGCTCCTGGAGAGCGTAGTGGTACGTGTGGGCGACGGTCATCCGGGCCTGGAGGTCGTACGGGTTGAGGCGCAGGATCTTCGCGAGGAAGACGAGCGCGTCGCTGTAACGCTCCTCCTCGAGGGCGACTTCCGCGCGATGGCGGTACAGGGCCACCTCCTCTTCGAGAGTGAAGTCCTCGCGTCCCGGGGCGCCGAACGGCGTACGGAACGAACGGAACAGCTTTTCGATCATTCGGTCTCCTGATCGTTCCCGAAGCTGTGGGAAGCTCTGTTCGTACCCACGATAGGTTGTGGTTAAGGTACGACTGTCGAGAATCGAAATCAAGAGGAAACCGTAAGAAAGAAGGAATTTCTTAGAAAGTGCCTAACTAATTTCGGGCTCCAAGTGCACACGAGGCTGCGGCTAAGCAGGTATTAGGCAGAGACGGCAATCGTCCTATTAACATTCGAAGACTCTTAATTCTTTATTTTATAATTACTTGCGCCGATTTGCCGCGTATTCGGCCGCCAGAAGGAAGCCCTCGAGCGAGGCGGTCTGAGGGAAGGAGGCGGCGATCTCGCGAGCCCTTCCGGCATGCGTCTCGACCACGAGATGCGCCCGCTCGAGGCCGTCCAGGCGGTGGACGATCTCGAGGATCCGCCCGGGCCCGACGGACTCGAAGCCCTCCTCGCGGACCACGGTCTCGATGAGTTTGCGCTCGGCGCGCGTCGCCTGGGGCAGGCAGAGGATGAGCGGCAGCGTGAGCTTGCCTTCCTTGAGGTCGGAGAGGACCGGCTTGCCGAGGTCGGCCTCCTTCGCCGTGTAGTCGAGGAGGTCGTCCTGGAGCTGGAACGCGATCCCCAGCGACAGGCCGTACTCCCAGAGACGCTCGCCCCACGTCTCGGCGCTCTCGCCGAACGCCGAGGCGACGAGGAACGACGGGATCCGGCACGCGGCGGCGAAGAGGAGGGCCGTCTTCCGGCGCACGATGTCGAGGTAGCCCTCGAGCGTGAGGTCGAGGAGCCCGCGGCGCTCGGCGCCGATGATCTCGCCTTCCGTCATGCGGAGCGTCACGTCGGAGAGCAGCCTGAGGACGCGCAGGTCGCCCTCTTCGAGCGCGATCTCCATGGACTTCATGTAGAGGAAGTCCCCGAAGAGGACCGTCAGCTCGTTTCCCCAGCGGCGGTTCACGCTCGGGCGCCCGCGCCGCAGCTCGGCGTCGTCGATGATGTCGTCGTGCACGAGCGTCGCCGTGTGGAGGAACTCGATCATCGCGGCGTAGCGCACGTCGCGCGCTCCCTCGTACCCGAGCATGTGGGCCGAGAGGAGAAGGAGGGCCGGCCGGATGCGCTTGCCGCCTCCGTCGACGAGGTAATCCCCGATGAGGGCGATCGTCGGGATGCCCGAGCGCGTGCGCTCGATGAGGACCGTCTCGACGTCCCGGAGCTTGGATTCGATGGGCCCGAGAGCGGCGAGGAGCCGCCGGCCGTTCTCCTTCTCCCCGGCGGGGAGCGCGGCGATGAGGAGGCGGTCCTTGAGGGAGGTCTGGCTCATCGGCGTGGGCATCTTACAGCCCCCCGCGCGCGGATCCACGGCCGGCCGGTGGGCGAGGAACCCCTAGCCCCGGAAGTTCGTGAACTGCAGCGGGAGCCCGAAATCGATGCCGCGCAGGAGGGCGATCACGGCCTGCAGGTCGTCCTTCTTCTTGCCCGAGACCCGGAGCTGCTCGCCCTGGATCGCGACCTGGACCCTGATCTTCGAATCCTTGACGACCTTGACGATTTCCCTCGCCTTCTCCGCCGGGATCCCCTGCTGGATCGTGACGACCTGGCGGACCGTGCCCTTCGACGCGGGTTCGACCTTTCCGTACGCGAGGGCTTTCAGCGAGACCCCCCGCTTGGCGAGCTTCGTCTGGAGGATGTCGTTCACGGCTTTGAGAGCGAATTCCGTGTCCGCGGTGAGCGTCAGCTCGCGCTCGTTCTCTTCGAGGCCCGCGGACGAGCCCTTGAGGTCGTAGCGCTGAGCGATCTCCTTGCGGGCCTGAGCGATCGCGTTCCCGGCCTCGGGAAGGTTCACCTCGGAGACGACGTCGAACGTCGAGTCGGCCATGGCATCACTCCGTGAGGATCTTCGTGCCCTCGGGAGGGACGAGCGCGAAGTCCGAATCGGGGCGTCTCGCCCCGCCGATCTTCTGCGTGAACGTGAACGTCGTCCGGTTGCCGGCGGAATCGACGAGGGCGAGCCGCTTGACCTCGCCCGTCGCCGCGACGGCGAGGAGCGTCGCGGACTTCAGCGCGCCGGGCCTTTTCGGGGTGAGCGTGACCTCGGCGAGACCGTTTTCGCGGGGGACCTCCGCGGCGTCGTAGCGGGCGAGGAGAGCGTCGGTCGATTCGAGGAAGACGATCGGGAGCCTCTCGCGGTCGCCGGGGGCGAGGTGTCTGACGACCATCTGCCGGTCGGCCGCGACGTACTGGCGCCCGGCCGTTCCGTCGAACGTGAAGACCTTGCCCTCCGGCCCGTCGTAGTCGAACCGCACGCGGTCGGGCGCCTGCAGGAGAAGCTTCCCGGTCTCGGGTGCCGTCTCCGTGAAGCCGGCGGGCGCGTACGTCTGGACGAACGTGCAGGTGACGGAACCCGGCGTCGCGTACGCGGCGCGAATCTTCGAGAGGGCCGCTTCGACGGCCGGCTGCGCCGGCCGTGCCTCGAAGGCGAATGCGAAAGAGAAGGAGAACGAGAGAAAGAGGGGGAGAAATCTCCGTCTTCTCATCGCTCAGTGCCTGAAGTGCCGCTTCCCCGTGAACACCATCGCGATCCCCGCCGCGTCGGCGGACGCGATCACGTCCTTGTCCTTCACGGAGCCGCCGGGCTGGATGACCGCCGTGACGCCCGCGCCCGTCAGGACCTCGAGGCCGTCGGGGAACGGGAAAAACGCGTCCGACGCCGCGACGGCGCCCCGGGCGCGCGCGCCCGCCTTGCCGGCCGCGTCGCGGCACGCGTCCACGCGGCTCGTGCGGCCGCCGCCGATCCCGTAGGTGGCCGTCTCGCCGGCCACGACGATGCCGTTCGAGACGACGCCGCGCAGGACGAGGTTCGCGAAGCGCAGCGCGCGCCGTTCGGCCTCGGTCGGGCCTCGTCTCGTGACCACCGCCCACGCGCTCTCCTCGTCCGGAAGCAGATCGCCCTCCTGCACGAGGAGACCGCCGTCGATGCCACGGGCCTCGAGGCGCGGGCGCGGGCCCGCTTCCGGCGTCACCGTGAGGACGCGCAGGTTCGGTTTCTTCGCGAGGAGCGGCTTCGCGTCTTCCGTCACGGTGTGGACGACGACGACCTCGAGAAAGCGCGCCGTGAGAACCGCGGCGGCGGCCGCGTCGAGCGTCCCCGTGCACGCGACGACGCCGCCGAAGCCGGCGATCGGATCGGACGCCCACGCGGCCTCGAACGCGTCCGCCATCGTCCCTCCGGTCGCCGCGCCCGAGGGAATCCGGTGCTTGACGATCGTGAGGGCGTCCGGCCCGACGACGCGCGAGGTGTACAAGGCGGCGTCGGCGTCGAGGAAGTTGTTGTACGAAAGCTCCTTGCCCTGGACGAAGACGTAGCGCGACAAGGCCGCGGGGTGCGCGGCGGGGTCGGCGTAGAGCGAAGCCTCCTGGTGCGGGTTCTCGCCGTAGCGCAGATGCGTCGCGAGCGCGTACGAGAGCGAGAGGCGCTCGGGGAAGGTCTCGCCCGTCTGGCCCGAGATCCAGCGCGCGATCGCGGCGTCGTAGGCCGCCGTGCGGCGGAAGACCTTTGCGGCGAGCCTTCGGCGGGTCTCGTCGCCCAGGGTGCCGCCGCGCGCGGCGAGCTCCGCGCCGACGGCAGGGTAGTCCGCGGGGTCGCAGACGACGCCGACGTGGGCGTGGTTCTTCGCGGCCGCGCGCAGGAGCGACGGGCCGCCCACGTCGATTTTCTCGATCGCCTGCGCGAACGTCGCGCCGGACTTCGCGACGGTCTCCTCGAAGGGGTAGAGGTTCACGACCACGAGGTCGATCGGCCCGACACCCTGAGCCGCCGCCTCGCCGCGGTGCGTCGCCTCGGAGCGATCGAACAGGATCCCGCCGAAGAGCTTCGGGTGGAGCGTCTTGACGCGCCCGCCGAAGACTTCCGGAAAGCCCGTGAGGTCCGAGACGCTCGTGACCGAAAGGCCGGCGGCGGCGAGATGCTGCGCGGTTCCGCCCGTCGAGACGAGGCCGAACCCCGCCGTGGCGAGCGTCCGCGCGAACTCGAGGAGGCCCGTGCGGTCGGAGACCGAGAGGAGGGCGAGGCGGGAGGTCACGGCGGGTAGGGTCCCTTCGACTCGGGGTACTGCTTCACGATCGAAGCGTCGCCCCCGGCGGTCTTCCAGGTCCAGGCGAAGAGCCGCGCCGCGAGCGTGATCGCCGCCGACCGCCGCTCGGCGGCCGTCCCCGCGGGCAGCCGTGCGGCCGCGAGGCCTTCCGGCGCCGCGAACGGCTCGGCGGGAAAGCCCAGGAACGCGGACGCGGACGGCGCCGCCGGCGGCTCGTCGGGCGCGTAGGCCATCGCGGCCGCGTGGAGGATCGCTCCGGCCTGGTACGCGACGGAATCGAACGGGTCGTGCCGGCGGATCGCGGCCGCGAGAGCGCGCGCCCCGCGCGCCGCGGCGTCTCGATTCGCGGACGCCCCGGGCTCGAGGCGGTCCCCGGCCGCGGCGTCCGCGACGCCCTGCATGAGGCGGCGCGAGTTCCGCGCGAGCTGCCGCTTGAAATCCGGCGGCGCCCAGGAAGCCGCCTCGGCGGCCATCCGGGCCTCCTCGGCGACGCCCCACACCTCGGGCCCCGCGGCCCGCGCGGAGGGCACGCCGGATCCGGCGGCGAGGAGGGCGGCGACGAAAGCGGAGACGCGGACTCGCATGGCGGGCGGATTGTACGGGGCGGGGCGCCGGGCGCCTCGGCTCAGAAGATCTTCAGGACGCTGAGGTTCAGGACGACGCCCTTCATCCCGCGGTTGCGGCCCGAGACCGGCGTCCCGGTGTCGAGACGGATCAGCGTCGCGAAGGGCCCGGCGAACTCGCCCGTGATCCCGGCCCCGCTGAAGTAGGCCCAGTCGAGGCCTGCCGCGGGGTCCTTCACGCGGGCGTCCTCGTACACGGCCTCGAGGCGGAACGCGGTCCCGATGACGTAACCGTAGGCGAACTTCGACGTGACCGCCTCCTCGGCCCGCAGGGCGCCCGAGCGGTAGCCGATGAGCGCCGTGCCCCCGAAGAAGCCGAAGGTGTACTTCGAGAAGCGGTCCGTGTTGTCCGATCCGAGGTAGCCGATCGAGGCGCGCACGCGCTGGAAGCGCGGCAGGTAGAAGTCCTTCTGCAGCTGGGCCCCCCACGTCGTGAAGGCGTCCTTGTCCGGCGAGTAGTCGGGGTTTCCGGGAAAGCCCCAGCGGTCCCAGCGCGATCTCCGGTTCCACGCCGCCCGGCCGGTGAGGGACCAGCCTCGCCAGTCCCAGGCGAGCTGTCCCTCCAGAGTCGTGACCCAGTGGTCCGAGGGGACCGCGAACTCCGGCGAGGTCTCGCCTTCGTCGGGCGCGAAGTCGCGGTGCGACTCCCCGACGGTCCCCGTCAGCTTGAGATGGCGGGCGACGGGCACCCCGGCCTTGAACGCGGCCGCGAAGGACCGGCTCCGGACGCGCTGCGTCCGGTCCTCCTCTCCGGACACGTAGAGCGCGTCCGTGCCCCGGATCGCGATGCCGAAGACGTCCACGCCCACGTCGACCGGCGCCCCGAAGAGCCGCGGCTGGTTCCACGAAGCGGCGAGCAGCACGCCGCCGAAGAGCACCTGGAACTGGTCGTGCCGCCGGCTCGCGTCGAGGTCGAGCCAGTAGACGCCGAGGAGGGGCAGGGGATAGTCGTAGGACCCGTCGTAGAAGAGACCGGCGAGGCCGAAGAGCTTTCCGCGCTTCGTGTCTTCCGTGACGACCCTTCCGCCCTCTTTCGTCCTCTCGAGGTACCGCACGCCCCGCTCCGTGTCGCGCACCATCGTGTCCTTCGACTTCCAGGCAGAGTCGCGATCGCGCGTGAAGGAGGCGTCGTCCAGCCGGATGTTCGTGAGGACGCTCTCGCGCTCGATGACGGTCGTGCGCGAGAACGTCTTCAGGATCCACTGGCCGGTCGTGTGCGTCGGCAGGCCCAGGGGCGGCCCGCCGTCGGGCGCCGGCACGTCCGTGAAGTCCGACGTCTCGTCGACGGCCTGGATCTCGGCGGTGAGGTTGAGCTGCCGCGTCCGCACACGGACCGCGGCGTAGCCGTCCCGCGCGATCCACACGCGGCCCGCGTAGGCCGGCCGGTCCGTGACGGCGACGCGCGGCGAGAAGTCGAGCGCCCAGCACGGGATCCCCCGGACGGTGTCCTCGCCGACGAGCGTGTAGCGATACGCGTCGTCCAGCGTGAGGGCGAGCGGCATGTCCGCGACCTTCTCGGGCTGCAGGAGCGGGAGCTCGGGAAGCGTCTTCGCGTTCCAGTGCACGCCGTTGAAGTACGCGTCGTGCCACGCCCAGTCGAACCCGCCGCCCTTCTCGTAGAAGAACGGCCCCGCGAGCGTCAGGTCGAGAGTGTCGTTGAGGTTCGCGAAGCGGAATCGCATCGAGAGCGTGTTCGTGGCCGAGAGGGTCTTCCATCGCGCGTCGCGCGCCGCCCGCCACGCCTGGTGCTTCGCGAGGATCTCGTCGGCCGTGATCCCGCGTTCCGCCGCGACGCCGACGGCGGCCTTCGGGGCCTCGGCGGGCGCTTTCTCGCGCGCCGCGAGTCTGACGGCGAGCGGCCCGTGGGCCAGCGACAGCGTCAGGCGCGCGGGCACGGCGGAGGCGGGGATCTCGATCCGCTTCGCGGCCCCCGTCGCGAGCTCGAGGATCTCGGCCGACGCGTAGGGCGTGTCGTCCAGGGTCAGGACGACCCCGCCGGGCGGCGCCGGCGCCCCGTCCCGCGTCGCCGTGACGAGGACGACGCCGCCGAGGTCGGTTCCCGAGACGAGCCGGAACGCGTCGCGCGCGGTCCCGTCGGGGGCCGCGGCGGAGGCCGCGCGCGCGTCCGGCCCGTAGTCTCCCGAGACGGCGCGGGCGAAGCGCTCGAGCGCCGCGTCCCCGGCGGCCGGCCAGGCGGGCGTCGCGACGACGAACGGAACGCCTTCGGGCGCGAGACGCGCCGCGGCGGCGAGAAGAGCGCCGGGGGAGCGGACCGGGCCGCCGAGGTCGACGAGGACGGGCTTTCCGAACGCGACGGAGTCGACGGCCCTTCGAACGTCCGCGGGGACCGTCTGCGCGTTTCCGGGGACGGCGACCATGTCGAGGTACGCCGTGTTCTCTTCCGAAAGGAGGAGACGGTCCTCGGAGCTCACGAGGTCGCCCGCGGCTCCGGGAGACGCCTCGAACACGATCCATGCGCCAGGGGCGGCTGCGCGCGCGCCGGAGGCGCACTTTCTAAGAAGATACGCGCGCGCCCTCGCGTTGCCTGTCGCGGCTTGCGGCAGGGCGATCACCACGAGGTCCGCCGTCTTCGCTTCCTCGAGGATCTCTCCCAGGCCGGGCCAGAGATCCTCCACCGTCGCGGCTTCGGCCGCCCGGGCCTCCGCGGGGACCGCGGCGACGGGAAGGCTCAGCTCCAGGCCCCACTTCCAGCCGGCCGCGTGCGCGTGCCCGGCCAGCAGAGACTCCGCCGCCACGGCCGGCGCGCGGCCCGCGGAGAAGTCGGCGGCGCCGACCTTCAGGAGGAGGCCCGGCGCGTTCGGAGAGAGGGACGCGGGCGGGCGGCCCGCGACGCCCGCGATCCGGGGGTCGCCGGGCGCGATGGCGAGCCAGGGCGCGACGTAGGCATGAGGCACCGCCGCCTGCGCCGCGGGCGTCGAGAGGAGCCCTCCGAGGAGCGCCGCAACCCCGCGCAGCGTCACGCGAGGATTCTACGGGCGTCCTCGGCGTTGCGTCGGGCTCAGAGCGAGTGCATGTGGTCGCGATTCGGCTCGACCACGAGGACCGCGAAGAACCACGCGAGGAGGATGAGCGTCCCGAAGCCCTCGAGGACGCCGCCGGCGGTGAGCATCGTCGCGGCGGACGACGGCCGCGACTGAAGAAGGACGACGGCCGCCGCCACGAGCGCGATGCCCCCGAAGTCCACGCCGAGCGCCGCCGCGAGGAAGCGCTTCGGCGGCCGGCTCAGGTATTTCCTCTCGGCCACCCGCGCCAGTCCGATCCAGAGCGCGGGGAGCGCGAGGACGAGGGCGAGGCCGAGGAACGTGACCTCCCACGCCCCGGACATGCCCTGGAATGCCGCTCCGAGTGCGATCGCGCCGGTCGCGAGCAAGGAAAGCGTTCCGATCGACCGGTTCCAGGCCTCGAGGGCCGTGCGCCGGGTCCAGGGGAGCCGTACCTCGGGGGTGACGTCGTTCGCCATGCGAGGGGCATCCATGCAAGTCTCGGACGCGGCCCCCCGCGGCGCGGTTTACCCGTTCAGATCTATTTCTTCCTTTCGGCCGCCAGGGCGGCCCGGGCGGCTGCCTTCGACTCGGGGTGAGGCAGCGGCGCCGGCCCCCCGGACGGCGCCGCCCCCGCGACGACGTCCCCCGTCGGCAGGCCGAGGTTCGCACGGATCTTCCGCTCGACCTCGGCGGCGACGTCGGGGTTGTCGCGGAAGAACTGCTTCGCGTTCTCGCGCCCCTGCCCGATGCGCAGGTCGCCGTAGCTGAACCAGGCTCCCGACTTCTCGACGATCTTCATCTCGATGCCGATGTCGACGAGCTCGCCGGTCTTCGAGATCCCCTCGCCGTAGCCGATGTCGAACTCGGCGCTCCGGAACGGGGGAGCGACCTTGTTCTTGACGACCTTGACCTTCGTGCGGCTGCCGACGACGACCTCGGCGTCCTTGATCGCGTTGATGCGGCGGATGTCGACGCGCACCGAGGAGTAGAACTTGAGGGCGCGGCCGCCCGTCGTCGTCTCCGGGTTTCCGAACATGACGCCGATCTTCTCGCGGATCTGATTGATGAAGATGAGCGTCGTCTTCGACTTGGAGACGACGGCGGTGAGCTTGCGGAGGGCCTGCGACATGAGCCGGGCCTGCAGACCGACCATCGCGTCCCCCATCTCGCCCTCGAGCTCGGCCTTCGGAACGAGGGCCGCGACGGAGTCGACGACGACGACGTCCACGGCGGCCGATCGCACGAGCGCCTCGGCGATCTCGAGGGCCTGCTCGCCCGAGTCGGGCTGCGAGACCATGAGGTTCTCGATGTCGACGCCCAGCTTCTTCGCGTACTCGGCGTCGAGCGCGTGCTCGGCGTCGATGAACGCCGCGAAGCCGCCGCGCTTCTGCGCCTCCGCGATGATGTGCAGCGTCAGCGTCGTCTTGCCCGAGGACTCGGGGCCGAACACCTCGACGACGCGCCCGCGGGGGACGCCGCCGATCCCGAGGGCGTTGTCGACGCCGATCGAGCCCGTCGAGATCGACAGGATCGCCTCCTGCGGCTTGTCGCCGAGGCGGACGAGGGCGCCCTTGCCGAACTGCCGATCGATCTGCTGGACCGCCTGCTCGAGCGCCTTCAGCTTTTCCTTGTTCACTTCGACCATGTGGTCTCCTTTGAGGCGAGCGGATTATAGGGATCGGAGAGAGAGAGATTTCCTGCTATCGGTGGCCGCATTCGCGGCCACCGGAGAAAGAGCGTGTTGCCGGGCGACGGCTGTCAAGGACGCGCTTCGCGCGCCGCGCAGCGGTCGAAGATCCTTGACATCCTTCGCCCGGCCCAGATTCGTCCCCGCGGCGGCGGCACATGCCGCCGCCGATAGCAGAAAAGGGTGTTCTTCGGGCGAAACAGCCTACGATTGAGGCCGTCAACGGAAGGAACGCGACGAAGGTAGGGCTCTCTTGCAGAAAAATCAAGGAACTCTTTCTCTTCGCCCCTGGCCCGAGGTCTTCGCGGCGTCCCGCGTGACGACGCTCGTCTCGACGTGGTTCGGCGCGGGATTCCTGCCGATCGCACCCGGGACGTGGGGCAGCCTCGCGGCGATTCCGTTCGCTCACGTCGTCGCGACGGTCTGGGGAGTCTGGGGTCTCGCGGGGTTCGCGGCCGGCGTCGCCGTCATCGGCGTTCACGCGTCGGGCGAGACCGCCCGGCTGCGCGGCGTCGCGGACCCGTCCGAGGTGGTCGTGGACGAGGTCGCGGGGCAGGCGATCGCGCTCCTTCCCGTCTACGCGCTCGTCCCGGCCGACGCCGTCGCCCTGCGCGCCGGCACCGTCGTCCTCGCGTTCCTCCTTTTCCGGATCCTCGACGTCTGGAAGCCCGGGCCGATCGGCTGGCTCGAGAGGCTCCCGGGCGGGTTCGGCATCATGGCCGACGACCTCCTCGGCGGCGCCGTCGCGGCCGCGATGATGGCGGCCGGGCTCGCCCTCACGGCATGATTCCGGAAGGTCTTCGCGGTCCGGGCGTCGACGTCCGGGAAGGCGCGAGTCTGGCCGCGCGCACGACGCTGCGCATCGGCGGCCCGGCGCGGTACCTCGCCGAAGTGTCGGACGCCGGTGCCCTCGGCCGGGTGCTGCGTTTCGCGAGGGGCGCGGGGCTGCCGGTCCTCGTTCTCGGGAAGGGGTCGAACCTGCTCGTCCCGGACGCCGGGTTCCCGGGCGTCGTCCTCGTCCTCGGCGGCGCCTTCCGCGAGACGCGCGTCGAGGGGACGGAGATCGTCGCGGGCGGCGGCGTCTCCCTCATGGCGCTCGCCGTCGCGGCCCGCGACGCGGGCCTCTCGGGTGTCGAGAACGTCTCGGGCATTCCCTCCTCGGTGGGCGGAGCCGTGCGGATCAACGCCGGGTCGTACGGCTCGGAGATCTTCGACGCGCTGGCGTCGGCGACGCTCGTCTCGCCGGCGGGCGACGTGCGGACGGCGCCGGCCGCCGCGATCGCGCACGGTTACCGCTGGACGTCCCTCTGCGAGACCGGCGACGTCGTCGCCGAGGCTCGCTTCCGCCTGTCGCCGAAAATCCCTTCCGAGATCGCGGCGCGGATGTCCGAGGTCGCGGCGAAGAGGCACGCCGCGCTCCCGAGGCAGCCGAACGCCGGCTCGATCTTCAAGAACCCGCCCGGGCGCTTCGCGGGAAAGCTCCTCGAGGAGTGCGGGCTGAAGGGGCGGCGGATCGGCGGCGCCGAGGTCTCGCGCGTCCACGCGAACGTCATCGTGAACACGGGCGGCGCGACGGCGGAGGACGTGAAGAAGCTGATGGAAGAGATGAAGAAGGCCGTTCGGGAGCGCTTCGGAGTCGAACTGCAGCCGGAGATCCAGATCGTGAGGGCGGAGGGGATTTCTTAGAAGGGTGAGCGGGGGAGGGTGCGGGCCACCCGGCATGCCGTGACTCGAGCGGCCCGGCCCGCATTCACCCTCTAAGAGAATCGGAAAGAGCCGCTCCTGGTGCGTCGGGGCGCGACACGAATCGCTGCGGTTCGTACAATGTCCCGATGGCCGATGCGCCCGTCCGCGCCCTGATCCTCGCCGGAGGCAGCGGCACGCGCCTCTGGCCGCGCTCGACGGATGCCCGGCCGAAGCCATTCCTCGCGCTCGCGGGCGGGGAGTCGCTCCTCCGCGAGGCCTATCGCCGCGCCGCGGCGGTCGCGGGCGGCGCGAATGTCTGGGTGTCCGGCCGCGCCGCGCACGCGGCGCTCCTCGAGGCCGACCTGCCCGAGGTCCCCGAAGCCCGTTTCGTGCTCGAGCCGATCCGTCGCAACACGGCGCCCGCGATCGCCCTCTCGACGCTCGTCGCCTGCGCCGACGATCCGGACGCCGTGGTGGTCGTCCTGCCGTCCGATCAGGCCGTCGCCGACGAGGCGATGTTCCTCGCCGCCCTGCGCGCCGGAGCCGCGGTCGCGGCGCGGGAAGATGCCATCGTGACGCTCGGAATACCGCCGACGCGCCCCGAGACGGGCTACGGCTACATGGAGATGGCGGAAGGGCCCGAAGAGAAGAAAGAAGAGTTTTCTTCGAGTGGAAGAGAAAAGGACGCCGCGGCGGCGCGCACGAGCGGCGGCCTGGCTTCCGTGCCGCTGGCGCGCCGCGTGGCCCGGTTCGTCGAGAAGCCGGACGCCGCGACTGCCGCTGAGTTCCTCGCGTCCGGCCGTTTCGTCTGGAACGCCGGCATCTTCCTGTTCCGGGCGTCGTTACTCTTCGAAGAACTTGCCAGAACGACTCCCGCGGTCCTCGACGCCGCTCGGCGAGCGTTCGCGGCGCACCGCGCGGGGGATCTCTCCTCATTCGCAGAAATTCTTTCTTCCTCTCCTTCCGTCTCCATCGACGTCGCCCTGATGGAAAAGGCCCGCCGTGTGCTCACGATTCCCTGCCCCTGCGGCTGGAGCGACCTCGGATCCTGGGAGGCCGTTTTCGAGTTCCGCGGCGGCGCGCCGGGCCGGGACGTCGTCGAGGGCGACGCCTCCTCCGAGGGCGGCTCCGGGAACCTCGTTCTCGCCGGCACCCGGCCCGTGCGCGTCGTCGGCCTCTCGGGCGTCGCCGTCGTGGAGTCGCCCGACGGCCTCCTCGTCATGCGGCTCGGCGCCTCGGACGAGCTGCGCCGGGCGGTCGAAAGGGGGCTCGCCCGGTGAGCGAGCGCGCGCCCCTCCCGGCCGGGTCCCCGGCGGCGGCCTCCGTTCTCGCGTCCATCGCGCGCCTCGTCGCGCGCGTTCGCACGGCCTACCGCGGCCCGGCCGCCGCGGTCGAGGACGCCGTCGTCTGCCTTCTCGCGCGCGGCCACCTCCTCATCGAGGACGTCCCCGGCGTCGGCAAGACGACGCTCGCGACGGCGCTCGGAAAATCGATCGGGGTCGGCGTGCACCGTCTCCAGTTCACGCCGGACACGCTCCCGAGCGACATCCTCGGCCTCACCGTCTTCAACCAGCGCGCCCAGGAGTTCGAGTTCCACCCCGGGCCGATCTTCACGCCCGTGCTCCTGGCCGACGAGATCAACCGGGCGACGCCGAAGACACAGGCCGCTCTCCTGCAGGCGATGAACGAGCGCGCCGTCTCCTCGGACGGCGTCACGCGACCGCTCCCCGAGCCGTTCCTCGTCCTCGCGACCCAGAACCCCGTCGAGTACCTCGGGACGTATCCGCTGCCCGAGTCTCAGCTCGACCGTTTCCTCCTGCGGATCGCGCTCGGATACCCGTCGCCCGAGGAGGAGCGCCGCCTCCTCGTCGCGGGCGGCGCCGACCGCGTGCTGGCCTCGCTCCAGCCCGCGATCTCGCTGGACGACCTCAAGGCCGCGCAGGAGGAGACGGAGCGCGTGACGGTCGCGGACAAGCTCATGGACTACGTCCTGGCGATCGTCGCGCGGACGCGGTCGGGGAAGGACCTCCTCCTCGGCGTCTCGCCGCGCGGCGCGCAGGGCTTCTTCCGCGCCGTCCAGGCGCGCGCCCTCGTCGCGGGCCGCCCCTACGCGACACCCGACGACGTGAAGCGCGTCGCGCTGCCGGCCCTCGCGCACCGCGTCCTCGCCTCCCAGCCCGGCGCCTGGGACGGGGGCGGCGGACGGCGCGAGCGCGACGCGATCCTGCGCCTCCTCGACGAGATCCCCGTGCCGCTCTGAGGCGGTGCCGTGACGCTCCGCGCGCGCCTGACGAAGATCCTCGACCCCGGCATCCTCGTGCGCGTCACGAACCTCGGGCTCGGGTTCATCCTCCTGACGCTCGTCGTCGCCGTGGCCGCGACGAACACCGGGAACAACGGGCTCTACATCCTCGTCTCGCTCTTCCTCGGCGCGCTCGTCGTCTCGGGGATCGTGTCGCGGCGCAACGTCGAGAACCTCTCGGTCGAGCTCCACGGCCCGCCCGAGCTCTTCGCGGGCGTCCCGGCACGCTTCACGCTTCACGTCACGAACCACGGCCGGCTCCCGCGCCGCGCCATCCTCGTGAAGATCTCCGGCGCCTCGGCGCCGCTGCTCTTCGGTCGCATCGACCCCGGCGCGACGGCCTCCCGGGGCGTCGATCTCGTGTTCCCGCGGCGCGGCCTGCGCTCCCTCGAGTCGCTCCTCGTCTACAGCGGCTACCCGATCGGCCTCTTCCGCAAGGGCCGTGTCCACGCCGTGCCCGACGAGCACCTCGTCTACCCGTCGCCGGCGCGCGTCCCCGCCGTGCCGCCGGACCCCCGCGAAGCCGAGGGCGGCGATCCGCGCAGCTTCCTCAAGGGCCGCGGCGCGGAGATCCGGAATCTCCGTGAAGCGGGCTTCGGCGACGACCCGCGCGACGTGCACTGGCCCCAGACGGCCCGGCAGGGCCGTTTCATCGTGAAGGAGCGAGCCTCGGAGGAAGGCCGCGACGCGCTCGTTGCCCTCGACGTCTTCCGGCCGGCGGGGGCGCCGCCTTCGTGGGACGCGGCGTTCGAGCGGGCGGTCTCCGAGGCCGCGGGCCTCGCGCTCCAGCTCCTCGCGCGGGGAAACCGCACGGGGCTCCTCGTCGGCGACGCCGTCGTTCCGCCGGGGGCCGGTCCGGCGCACCGCCGCGGGCTGCTCCGGGCCCTCGCCCTCGTGGCCGCCTCGGACGTCGCGCCCGCGCCCCGCGCTCTGCCCGCCCACGTGGCCGTGTTCCGCGCCGGCGGCGGCGCGAGAGGACGCGCCGCGTGAAGATCCTCCCCGCGACGGTGGCGACGCCCGCCGGCCTGCCGTTCCTCCGCGAGCGGATCCTCGCCGCCGGGTTCCTCGCCCTCCTGGCGCCCGTGCCGCTCTTCTTCGCGAACGCGCTCGAGCTCCTCGTCCTCCTCGTCTACGTCCTCGCCCTCGGCCTCCTCCTCGCGCGCGCCGGCCGGGGCGCGGTTCCGCGCCTTCCGAACTCGGTTCTGAACGTCGCGGGGCTCCTCTACCTTCCCGTCGTCGTCCTCGACCTCCGCTACGGGAGCCAGACGCTCCTGAAGGCGATGCTTCACCTCCTCCTCTTCACCACCGTCCTCAGGCTCGCCGCGATCCGAAGGGAACGTGACCTCTCCCTCGCGCTCGTCCTCGCCGGGCTGCTCTTCGTCGCGTCGGTTTCCACGTCGTTCCACTACGCGATCCTCCTGTACGTCCTCGTCATGGCGCTCGCGGCCTGGGCGGTCCTCGTGAGATGGGCGCTCTGGCGGGACCTCGCCGCCGCGCCCGAGGAGTGGACGCGCGACCGTGCGGCGCGCGCGCTGCCCGGGCGCGGACCGCTCGTCTCGTCGGTCTCCGCGGCGCTCGTCCTCGCGGTGCCCCTCTTCCTCTTCCTCCCGCGTCTCAAGGCCCCGGTCGTGCGCGGCGCCGAGGCGGGGCGCGAGATCACGACGGGGTTCTCGGACGCCGTCGATCCGGACGTCTTCGGGACGCTCAAGAACAGTGATCGCGTCCTGCTGCGCATCACGAGCGACGAGCCCCTGGACGCGCGCGGCGCCGTGCTCAGGATCCGGACCCTCGCCCTGCCGCGCTGGGACCGGGGAATCTGGAGGAAGGCGGAGCGGCCGGGGATCGCCGTGCCCGCCCCTCGCGGCGGCGTCGTGCCGCTCGGGCCACGCCCCGGGACGGGCTCCTCGATGACGATCGACCTCACGCCGATCCAGAGCCGGTCGCTGCCGGTCCCGCTCGGCGCGAGCGGGCTGCGCCTCTCCGACGTGTCGCTTCGCAGCCCCGACCGGGCCCTCGTCTTCGTCGACGCCGCGCGGAACGTGAGCCTCGGCTACGAGCCGGAGACGACGGTGCAGTACACGGTGACCGTGCCCCGGAGGCCCGCGCCCGATCTCGAGCCGGGCGCGGCGAAGGAAGCGCTCGACGCCCCGGCCTCCGGCGTCCTCGTGGCGTTCGCCCGCGAGGCGCTCCACGGGATCGATCCGGCCGCCGACCCCGAGAGCGCGGCCGAGGCTCTCGTGAGCGTCTTTCACCGCGACCCTTTCCGGTACGAGCTCGACCTCGCGCCCCACGGGCCGAACGCCATCGAGGACTTCCTCACCGTGCGCCGCGCGGGCCACTGCCAGACGTACGCGAGCGCGATGGCGCTCCTCCTCCGCACGGTCGGGATCCCCTCGCGCTTCGTGACGGGCTTCCTCGGCGGAGAGATCGGGGCGTTCGGGCGCTATGTCCTCGTGCGCGGCACGAACGTGCACGCGTGGGTCGAGGCGTGGTGCGGCCCCGAGAAGGGGTGGCTCACGTTCGATCCGACGCCGCCTGCCGGCCAGCCGAAGCTCGAGCGGGTGCCTCTCGCGTCGCGCCTCAGACAGGTCACGGACGGCATCGAGTTCTTCTACGACCGGTTCGTCCTCTCCTTCGGGCAGAGCGACCAGGCGGAGCTGCTGCGAAGGATCCGCGAGGCGACGGGCGGCCTGGCCGCGGCGCTGAGAGGCGTCGCCGCCGGGCTGGGCGGCGCGATCGGACGCGTCACGGGCGGCCGCGGCTGGGCCGCCGCCGCGGGGCTCGCGGGTGTCGCGGCGCTGCTCGCCGCTGGCCTCCGCCGTCTCGCGTCGCGCGCGCGGTTCGGGACTCGCGGCCTCCCGCCGGCGTCGGCGGCGTACCGGCGGCTGCAGAAGGCCCTCCACCGCCGCGGCGCGGCGCTCACCCCGTCCTCGGCGCCCGCCGAGACGCTCGACGCGGCGGCGAGGTTCGGCCCCGCCGCGGCGGCGCCGGCCGCCGCGATCGTCCGCGCCTACGTGAAGGAATCGTTCGGAGGTTTTTCTGCTTCGGAGGAAGAAAGAGAAAAGCTAGGGGAAACGCTCCGTCGCTTCAGGGAAGCATTGAGCAACCGCGCTCGGAGTATTTCTTAGAAGGTAACAGGGGACGAAGGCGTGGTGTGCCGCTCGTGCGCGACCTCGAAGTCGGCGCGTCCGACATCGGGCGCCGTCCGGATTTCTTAGAAGGGTGAGTGGGCCCGTTGCAGCAGCGCGGACGGTGCGGCTTCCGGGCGTCCGCCCTCTTCACCTTCTAAGAAGATCTTCTCTTCCTCTTCCTCTCCCTCAATACGCATTCTTGTGGGTGAAACCCCACTTGAGCGTGAGCCAGAGGATCTCGACGTCGAGGCCGACCGACCAGTTCTCGATGTAGTAGAGATCGTACTCGACGCGCTTGGCGATCGGCGTGTTGCCGCGCCAGCCGTGGACCTGCGCCCAGCCCGTGATGCCCGCCCGTACCCGGTGGCGGAGCATGTACTGCGGGAACTTCTCCTTGAACTCCTTCACGAACTCGGGCCGCTCCGGCCTCGGCCCGACGAGCGACATGTCGCCCGTGAACACGTTCACGAGCTGCGGGAGCTCGTCGAGGGACGTCTTCCTCAGGAACGCGCCGACCCGCGTCCGCCGCGGGTCGTTCTCCTCGGTCCAGCGGGCGCCCTCGTCCTCGGCGTCCACGCGCATCGAGCGGAACTTGATCATCCGGAAGAGGCGCCCGTCGAGGCCCATGCGCTCCTGCGCGTAGAAGATCGGTCCGCGGTCCTCGAGCCAGATCGCGATCGCGATGAAGGGGTACAGGACGGCGAGCGCGACGAGGCCGAGCGCCGAGAGGATGACGTCCATCGTGCGCTTCACGAGGGAGTTCCATCCCTCGAGCGGCATCTGGGTGAGGTTGATGACGGGCAGCCCGTCGAAGTCCTCGACGCCGGCCTTGAACGTGACGTACTGAAAGAGGTCCGGCACGACGCGCAGGTCGATCATCTCGTTGCCGACGTCCTTGAGGATCGCGAGCATCGTCCGGTGCGCCTCGACGGGCAGCGCGAGGAACACCGTGTCGACCTCGTGCGCCCGGATGAGCGCGCGGACCTCGTCCGTCGCCCCGAGCACGGCGAGACCCCGGTAGCGCTCGGAACGCTTGGCGGGGTCGTCGTCCGCGAAGCCGACCGGCTTCATGCCGGTCGCCGGGTGCTCGAGGAGCTTGTCGGCGAGCGCGCGGCCCGCGTGCCCGGCGCCCACGATGAGGATGCGCCTCACGCCCGCGCCGGTCGCCCACATCGTCTCGAGGTACTTCCGGATGCCGAAGCGCGCGAGCGAAACGAGGAAGATGTCCAGGACGAGGAACAGGACGAGGAGCTGCCGGCTCGTGTACGTGAACCCGCGCCAGAACGAGAGGATGCCGACGAGGAGGATCGTCCCGAGCATCGCGGCGACGAGGATCGCGAGGACCTCGTCGATCGCGCTGCGGTCGCGCCGGATCTGGTAGAGCCGGTGGAAGTAGAAGACGACCGGCCAGACGACGAGGAGGATCGGGATCAGGGGCGCGTAATTCTCGAACGGCTGGCCGCCCTTGGGCGTCGGCCAGACGCTCTCGAAACGGATCAGCCACGCCGCCCAGAGGGCGACGACGGTCGCGAGCACGTCGGCCGCGAGGAAGACGGCCTGGAGGCGGCGAGTCTGGCGTCGAATCAAGCGCTCACCGGACCCGCCATTCTAGCGTCGGAGGCGCCGGCGCGGGCGCGGGCGGCGGCGAGAGCCCGCGCGAATCCGGTCCGGAAGGCCGCCCGCGAGAAACGCGCGGCGTTCTCGACGGCGGTTGCGGGGTCGAGCCGCAGGCTGCGGAGGCGGTCGAGGCCGGCGAGAAGGGCCGCGGCGCCGGGCTCGGGCACGAGGACGCCGGTCGTCCCGTCCCGGACCGTCTCCCGGGCGCCGCCGCGTCCGAGCGCGATGACCGGGGTCCCGCAGGCCTGGGCCTCGAGGGGCACGATCCCGAAGTCCTCCTCGCCCGGCATGAGGACGGCCTCCGCCGACCGATAGAGATCTCTCAGCATGTCGTCGTTGGGAGTGTCGGCGAATCGCACCGTCTCACCCGCCCGGGCCTCGAGGCGCCGGCGCTCGGGCCCGAACCCGGCGATCGTCAGCACGAGCCCGCGGGCGTTCGCGGCCTCGACCGCGTCGTCCAGACGCTTGTAGGGCGCGAGCGCCGAGACGACGAGAAGACCGGCGCGCGGGGAGGGAGGGCCCGGCGTGAAGAACTCGGTGTCGACGGGAGGGGCGAGGACCTCCGCCTGTCGCCCCCAGAGGCGCGCGATGCGCTCCTTCACGTTCTCGGAGTTCGCGAGAAACGCGTCCACGCGCCGGGCCGTCGCGACGTCCCACGCGCGGAGCGGGGCGCGCGCGAGCCGCGCCGCCGCGACGACGGCCGCCGGGCGGAACCGGAAGTAATCGTCGAACTGGTCGTGCAGGTAACGCACCGGCGTGTGGCAGTAGCAGAGGTGGAAGGCCCCCGCGCGCCTCTTCGCGTTCTTCGCGACGCAGTGCGACGTCGAGATCACGAGGTCGAACCCCGAGAGGTCCCACGTCTCGGCGGCCGCGAAGAAGAGCGGAAGGAGCTTCCGGTAGTCGAGGCGCGGCGAGACGACGCGCTGGAGGAACGTCGTGCGTATGTCGCGCGCCTCGATCTCGGGGTGCTGGGAGCCGGGAAAGTGGAACAGCGTGAAGACGGGCGCGTCCGGGAACATCCGGACGAGCTCGAGGAGCACCTTCTCCCCCCCGCGGGTGCCCGTGAGCCAGTCGTGGACGAGAGCGACTCTCATGCGGAAGAGGATGAGGAAGAGGGGGAGAGGGAACCGGGGATCTCCTCGAATGGGTGTGTAAGCAGCGTCCGGCCGAGCAGCGCCCCGGCGGTCCCCGCCGCACCGGCCCCACTCACCCTTCTAAGAAATCTTCTTCTCTTCCGAAATCTCTTCATAGATCTTCGCGGTCCGCGCCGCCACCTCGTCCCAGGAGAACTGTCTCGCCCGCCCTCTTCCTTTCTTCCTCAGCAGACTCCTCTTCTCCTCGTCCTCGAGGAGCGCGTTCAACGCCGCCGCGATCGTCGCGGCGTCGTGGGGATTGAAGAAGACCGCGGCCTCGCCGCCGGCCTCGTGGAGAGCGCGAAGGTCCGAGCACGCGACCGGCGTCCCCGCCGCGTGCGCCTCGAGAACGGGGAGGCCGAAGCCTTCCGCGAACGAGGGGAGGACGAGAGCCTCGGCGAGCGCGACGAGGGCCGGGACGTCCTCGTCGGGCACGAATCCGACGGCCTTCGCGCCCTCGGGCAGGGCGCGTCCGCGCTCGACGCCCGCGAGGACGAGCGAGAGCCCCGGATGCGCGGCGCGCACGGAGGGCCACGCGCGGAGCAGCCCCTCGAGGTTCTTGTGGGGCTTGTCGTTGCCGAGGAAAAGGACGTAGGAAGAGATTTCTTTCGAAAGGGAATCGGGGCGGGGCGCGCGGCCGTCCAAGGCCGCGAGGTCCTCGCCGGATGCGCCCGTCGACGGGCGCGTCGCGCGCTCGGCGCGCTCCGCGGCAGCCCTCTCCCCCCATTCGAAGAAGTCCCCTCTCACGCCGTTTGGAATCACGACGACCTTGGAGCTCTGAGAGGGTCCGAAAGCCCGTATTTCTTCCTTCGTGGCTTCCGAAACCGCGATGATGCGCGCCGAAAGGCGCAGCGCGCGGCCGATCATCCACTTCGCGTACGCGCGCTTCCAGGGTGCGCCGTGCTCCGGCCGCGTGACGTGCATGAGGTCGTGGATCGTGGCGACGGTGGCCGCGGGCGGCGAGACCGGCACGACGTAGTGCGGGGCGTGGAAGACCGCGGGCGCGAGGCGCGCGATCGCGCCCCGGACGGCGAAGAGCTCGGCGACGGAGTAGTGGCGCGCGTCGCAGGCGACGGGCGCGACGCCCGCCGGGAGGAGGACGTCGTCGCCGGGGCGGACCGTCGCGCAGAGGTCCCATCGGCCCTGTCGCGCGAGGCCGCCGAGGAGGCCCCGGATGTAGCTCCCGATCCCGAAGTCACGCACCTTGCGCGCGTCGAGGAGGACGCGCGGGCGCGTCACGAGAGCGCCTCCTCGAAGAGCGTCCTCATCTTCCGCGCCGCCGACGCCCAGGTGAACGCCGCGGCCCGGGCGGGGCCCCGCGCCGAGGCCGCGCGCCGGAACGCCTCGTCGTCCTCGGCGCGCTCGAGCGCCCGCGCGATGGCGCCGACGTCGCGCGGATCGGGCAGGAGTCCGGCGTCGCCGACGACCTCCGGCAGCGACGACGCGGACGACGCGACGACCGGAGTCCCGAGCGCCATCGCCTCGAGCGGCGGGAGGCCGAACCCCTCGTAGAGGCTCGGGTACGCGAAGACGCGGGCCCCCGCCATCCACCGGGAGCGCTCGCCCCCGCCGAGGTATCCGGCCGGCCGGATGCGCGCGGCGTGGCGCGACGCGCGCAGGCGCTCGCCGAAGCCGCGAAGGCCCCAGCCTTCCGCCCCCGCCAGGACGAGGTCGGGGAAACCGGGCCGCCGGTCCCAGATCGACTCCATCGCCTCGACGAGGCGCTCGAGGTTCTTGCGGGGCTCGAGCGTCCCGAGCGAGAGAACGTAGGGCCGGCCCTCGTTCGGGGGAGGCCCGTTCGTCCGCGGAGCGGCGACGTCGACCCCGTTGTGGACGACCGTCGTCTTGGCGTCGGCGCAGGGAAAGCGCGCGACGAGGTCGCGCCGCGAGTGCTCGGAGACCGCCGCGATCCGCCGCGCGGCGCGGACGCTCGCCGCGATGAAGGGCGCGAAGCCGAGCCGGTTTCGGAGCGAGTGCCACTCGGGGAAGAGAAGGGGCGTGAGGTCGTGGACGGTCGCGACCGACGGGACGCCGCCCCGGATCGGGACGATGCCGAGCGTGCCGAAGAAGACGTCGGCCTTCTCCCGGGCCGCGGCCCGTGCGGCGGCCGTCTGCAGCCAGACGGTCCCGGGAAGCGCCGGCGACGCGGCGAGCGCGACGCGGCCGGCGAGCGCCGGAGGCAGCACGACCTTCCGCGGGGACATCAGGACGAAGGCGTCGTCGTTCCGCTCGTCGAGCCACGCGGTCAGGAGGCCCTCGAGGTAGCGTCCGACGCCCGTCGGCCGCTCTTCCAGCGGCCGGGCGTCGACGGCGATGCGCATCGCTGCTCATGTTATATTCCGCGGCTCCTCTGTGCGGAGGAAGCTCCCCCATGGACCTGAATCTGGAAGCGGCTTTCGACGAGCCGGTCGATCTTTCTCATGAATTCGAGATCCCGAGCGGACGTCTCGAGAGGGCCGAGCTCCTCTCGCTCACGCCCGTCTCCTTCACGGGGCGCCTCGAGCGCGCCGAGCCGGGATTCGTCCTCGCGGGGCGCATCGCGTTCTCCGGCGTCGTCGCCTGCGCGCGTTGCCTCGCGCCCGTGCCGTTCGCCCGGAACGAGCCGGTCTCCTGGACGTTCGTGCCCCGCCACGAAAAGCCGGCCGATAAGGCCGGCGCGGACAAGGCCCGTGCCGCGAAGGCCGCGGGGGGCCGGGCGGGAAAGCCCGGGAAGGCCGCGAAGCCGGCGAGGGGCGGGGAGAGAGGCGGGGAAGAAGACGGCGACGAGCTCCTGACGGAGGACCTCGACGTCGTCTATTACGACGACCTCGTCGTGCCGTTCGACCACTTCGTCGAGGAGGAGCTGCAGCTCGAGCTGCCGATGAAGGCGCTCTGCCGCGAGGCCTGCAGGGGACTCTGCCCGCAGTGCGGCGCCGACCGCAACGCCGCGCCGTGCACCTGCGCTCCTCCGCCGGACGAGCGGTGGAAGTCGCTCAAGACGCTGCTCGAGCACGACAAGAACTGACGACGCGCCGCCGCGCGCATCCACCAGAGGAGACCGACGATGCCGAACCCGAAGCACCGACACAGCAAGACGCGCCGCGACCTCCGCCGCGCGCACGACTTCCTCAAGCCGAAGCAGACCTCCAACTGCCCGAACTGCGGCGCCGAGAAGCTGCCCCACCGCGTGTGCGGGGCCTGCGGCTGGTACAAGGGCCGCGAGGTCACGACCGGGGCCACGAAGTAGCTTGACGATCGCCGTCGACGCGATGGGGGGCGACCACGCTCCCCGCGTCAACGTGGAAGGAGCGGTCGCCGCGGCGATCGACTTCGGCCTCGACACGCTCCTCGTCGGGCGCGCGCGCGAGGTGGAGTCCGAGCTCGCGAGGACGGGCTACACGGGCGGCCGTGTCGACATCGTCGACGCCGACGAGGTCGTTCTCTTCGACGAGCCCTCCATCACCCCGATCCGGAGGAAGCGGCGCGCGTCGGTCCGCGTCGCGGCCGAGTGCGTCCGCGACGGACGCGCGCGCGGGATGTTCACGGCGGGCCACACGGGCGCGGCGATGGTCGTCGCGAAGATGATCATGGGCGTGGTCGAGGGGATCGACCGCCCCGCGCTCGCGGCGGTTCTCCCGGGCCTGAAGAAGAAGCAGGTCCTTCTCGACGTCGGCGCGAACGTGAGCTGCCGGCCGGAGAACTATCGCGAGTTCGCGCTCATGGGTCACTTCTACGCGCAGGAGGTCCTCGGCGTCGCGAAGCCGAAGATCGGCCTCATGTCCGTGGGCGAGGAGGAGGGGAAGGGCACGGACATGACACGCGAGGTCTTCCGACTCCTCAAGGAATCGGGCCTTCACTTCGTCGGGAACGTCGAGGGCCGGGACGTCTACTCGGGGGACGTCGACGTCATCGTGACGGACGGCTTCACGGGCAACGTCATCCTCAAGGTCTCCGAGAGCCTCGCGCACCTCGTCGAGCAGGCCCTCAAGCAGGAGATCACGCGCAGTCTCCAGGCCTCGATGGGGTTCCTCCTGTCGAAGGACGCCTTTCGCTCCTTCAAGAAGCGGCTCGACTACAGCGAGTACGGCGGCGCGCCGCTCCTCGGCGTGAAGGGCGCCTGCCTCATCGGGCACGGCCGCTCGAACGCGAAGGCCGTCCGAAACGCGATCCGGGCCGCGGACGACTTCGTCCAGCGCCGGATCCCGGAGAAGATCCGCGCGAAGGCCGTCACGTTCGCGCCGCCCGCTCTCACCCGGTAACATCCCGGCTTTCCGACGGGAGGGAGGACCGATGCTCCACGCCACGATCGCCGGCACCGGCCGGGCCGTTCCCGACCGGATCCTGTCGAACGCGGACCTCGAGAAGATGGTCGAGACCTCCGACGAGTGGATCACGTCGCGAACCGGCATCCGCGAGCGGCGAGCCGCGCAGGAGGGCGACGTCCTGTCGGACTTCTGCGTCCGCGCCGCGCAGGCGGCCCTCGAGAGCGCCGGGCTGAAGCCGCTCGACCTCGACACGATCATCCTCGCGACCTGCACGCCCGACCACCCGATCCCGGGCGCCGCGCCGGTCGTCCAGCACAAGCTCGGCGCGAAGAAGGCCGCGGCCTTCGACCTGAACGCGGCCTGCTCGGGCTGGCTCTACGGCCTCCACGTCGCCGACGGGCTCACGCAGGCGGGAAAGGCCCGGAACGTCCTCCTCATCGGCGCCGAGTTCCTGACCCGGTTCGTCGACTACACGGACCGCGGGACGTGCGTCCTCTTCGGCGACGGCGCGGGCGCGACCGTCCTCAAGGCGACGACCTCGGACCACGGCGTCCTTTCGACCGCGATCCGGACGGACGGCGAGGGCGCGTGCTTCATCTCGATGCCGGGCGGCGGCTCGACCTATCCCCCGAACCGGCCGGAGACGCTCGCGCAGCGACTCCCCTTCATCCAGATGAAGGGCGGCGACACGTTCAAGGCGGCGATCCGCGCGATGGTCGAGGTCTGCAAGGAGGTCCTCGCCGAGAGCGGGTTCACGGGGGACGACGTCGCGTGGCTCCTCCCGCACCAGGCGAACGAGCGGATCCTCACGGCGACCGCCGACCGGCTCAGGATCCCGGCCGAACGCTGCATCAACAACATCGCGCGTTACGGGAACACGAGCGCGGCTTCGATCCCGATCGCGCTCGACGAGTACGCGCGCGAGGGCCGGATCAAGAAGGGCGACCTCATCCTCATCACGGCGTTCGGCGGCGGTCTGACGTGGGGAGCGGGGCTGGTTCGGTGGTGAACGTCTGAGCGGCGTCGCGTTTCTCTTCCCCGGTCAGGGCTCCCAGTTCGCGGGGATGGGGAAGGACCTCGCGGCGCGCTTCCCCGAGGCGCGCGACGTCTACGCGCGCGCCGACGCCGCGCTCGCGCCCCTGGGCCTCGCGGTGTCGAAGGTCTCGTGGGACGGGACGGAGGAGGACCTCCGGCAGACGGCCGTCACGCAGCCCGCCATCGTCACGCACGCCGTCGCGGTCCTCGCCGTTCTGAGATCGAAAGGCATCGTCCCGTCCGTCGCCGCGGGCCACTCGCTCGGCGAGTACGCCGCCCTCGTCGCGGCCGGCGCCCTGACGCTCGAGGACGCGGTCGTCCTCGTGCGCCGCCGCGGCGTGTTCATGCAGGAGGCGGTCCCTGCCGGGCAGGGCGCGATGTCGGCCGTGATCGGTCTCGCGCCCGAAGCCGTCGCGCAATGCTGCGCGGAGGCGGCCGCGGCCTCGGGCGAAGTCGTCTCCGCCGCGAATTTCAATTCGCCCGAGCAGACCGTCATCGCGGGCTCGGCCGCGGGGGTCGCGAGGGCCGGGGAGATCCTCAAGGCGAAGGGCGCGAAGCGCGTCCTGCCGCTCCCGGTGTCCGCCCCGTTCCACTGCGCGCTCATGAGGCCGGCCGAGGAGAACCTCGCGCCGTTCCTGGACGGGACGGCGTTCTCGCCGTTCGCGGTCCCCGTCGTGAACAACGTCGACGCCGACGTCGAGACGGAGCCCGCCGCGGCGCGCCTCGCGCTGCGCCGGCAGGTCTGCTCGCCCGTGCGCTGGGTCGAGAGCGTGCAGAAGCTCGCGACGCTCTCGTCCTCGGCGATCGAGGTCGGGCCGGGCACGGTCCTCTCCGGCCTCGCGAAGCGCATCGCGAAGGACTGGCCCGTACGGACGACGTCCACGGCCGCGGCGCTCGACGCCTTGGGCTGACGGAATCTGATAGAAGGCGGACTCGAAAGGAGCGCCCATGGCCGTCACGTTCTCGCTCGCCGGCAAGGTCGCGCTCGTCACCGGGGGCTCGCAGGGGATCGGGGAGTCCATCGCGATGGCGCTCGCCGCCGCCGGTGCGCACGTCGTCGTCGCCGCGCGCCGCGAGGACAAGGCCGCGGCCGTCGCGCGGGCGATCGCCGCGGCGGGCGGCTCGGCCGAGGCCCTGCGCCTCGACGTCGCCGACCCCGCGTCCGTCACGGCGGGCTTCAAGTCCGTCGTCGAGACGCACGGGAAGCTCGACGTCCTCGTCAACAACGCGGGGATCACGGAGGACGGCCTCATCCTCCGGATGTCGAAGGACTCCTGGGACCGCGTGCTCGCGACCGATCTGACGGGCGTCTTTCTCTGCGCGCAGGAAGCGGCGAAGACGATGCTCAGGAAGAGGGTCGCGGGCCGGATCGTGAACATCACGTCGGTCGTCGGCCTCATGGGCAACGCCGGCCAGACGAACTACGCGGCCGCGAAGGCCGGCGTCGTCGGCTTCACGAAGGCCCTCGCGCGGGAGATCGGCTCGCGCGGGATCACGGTGAACGCGGTCGCGCCGGGCTACGTCGAGACGTCCATGACGGACGTCCTGAGCGAGGACCAGAAGAAGGCCCTCGTCGGCGAGATCGTGCTCGGGCGGCTCGGAACGGGCGACGATGTCGCCGGCGCCGTCCTCTACCTGGCCTCGGACGCGGCCGCCTACGTGACCGGGACGTGCCTGAACGTGAGCGGCGGGCTCCACATCGGATAAGCTCGGGTAGACTCGCCCGGTTGAAATGAGTCGCGGGGGCGGTCAGAATGCGCGTTCCCGCGAAACAGCAGACATTTCGGAGGATTCGATGTCGACTTCGGTGGAAGAAAAGGTCAAGGGCATCATCGTCGAGCAGCTCGGCGTGCAGGCCGACGAAGTGAAGCCCGAGGCGTCGTTCGTGGACGATCTCGGCGCCGACTCGCTCGATACGGTCGAGCTCGTCATGGCCTTCGAGGAGGCGTTCGGCATCGAGATCCCGGACGAGGACGCCGAGAAGATCCAGAAGGTCAAGGACGCGGTCGCCTATATCGAGTCCCACGCCAAGCCGGCCTGAGGCGGCGCGCTCGGCTCTTTCCGTGCCGGAAAAACCGAACTCCCTCCTCGACGCCCGCGGACGGCGCCGCGTCGCCGTCACGGGCGTCGGCCTCGTGTCTCCGATCGGCCTCACGCGGGAGGAGAACTGGAAAAGCCTCAAGGCCGGCGTCTCGGGGATCGGCCCCCTCACGCGCTTCGACGCGACCGACTTCGCCTGCCGGATCGCGGGAGAGGTCCGCGGCTTCGACCCCGGAGCCCACCTCGACAAGAAGGAGATCAAGAAGTTCGACACGTTCATCCACTACGCGGTGGCGGCGTCGAAGGAGGCGATGGCGGACTCCGGCCTCGCCGTCACGGAGGAGAACGCCGAGCGCGTCGGCGTGTGCATCGGATCGGGAATCGGCGGCCTGCCGCTCATCGAGGAGATGCACAAGACGCTGCTCGAAAAGGGCCCGCGGCGGATCAGCCCCTTCTTCATCCCCGGCCTCATCGTGAACATGTGCTCGGGCCTCGTGTCGATCCTCACGGGCGCGAAGGGCCCGAACACCGCGACGGCCACGGCGTGCGCGACGTCCGCCCACGCGATCGGCGACGCCGTGAACATCATCCGCCGCGGCGACGCGGACGCGATGATCGCCGGCGGCTCGGAGTCGGTCGTGACGCCGCTCGCGATCGGGGGCTTCGCGGCGATGCGCGCCCTCTCGACGCGCAACGACGACCCGAAGTCCGCGTCCCGCCCGTGGGACCGGGACCGCGACGGCTTCGTCCTCGGCGAGGGCTCCGGCGTCCTCGTCCTCGAGGACCTCGGGCACGCGAGGGCGCGCGGCGCGGCGATCTACGCCGAGATTGCGGGCTACGGGATGTCCGGCGACGCGTACCACATCAGCGCGCCCTCCGAGGACGGCGACGGTCCGTCGCGGGTCATGGCGAACACGCTGAAGGACGCCGGCGCGAACCCGGACGAGGTCCAGTACATCAACGCGCACGGCACCTCGACGCCGCACGGCGACCGGATCGAGACGACGGCGATCAAGAGGGTCTTCGGCGCCCACGCGCGGAAGCTCGCCGTCTCCTCGACGAAGTCCATGACGGGGCACCTCCTCGGCGCGGCGGGCGGGTACGAGGCGGGCGTCCTCGCCCTCGCCGTCCGGCACGGCGCGATCCCGCCGACGATCAACTACGCGACGCCGGATCCGGACTGCGATCTCGACTACACGCCGAACACGGCCCGCGAGATCCGGCTCTCTTCGGCCCTCTCGAACTCGTTCGGCTTCGGCGGCACGAACGCGTGCCTCCTCATGCGCGCCGTCTGACGCCGGCGCGGCGACGCAGCCTGTTACGATGAATCGTGCTTCCGCTCGGGGGGACGCGCCGTAAGGTCGCGCTCGCGGCCGTGCTGGCCGTGGTCGCGCTCGCCGCGTGGCTCGGCTGGCGGTGGTCCCGCCGGCCGTTCCTCGAGCGGTGGGGCCCCGACGCGGCCTCTCTCGTCTCGGCCGCGAGGATCGGGGGGCAGGTCGACGCTCTCTCCTCGAAGCCGCACCGCGCCGGCACGCCGGCGAACGCCGAGGTCGCCGACGAGATCGTGAGGCGCCTCGCGTCGCGCGGATTCAAGCCGTGGATCGACGTCCACGAGGCGGACCTCTGGGAGCCGGTGGTCCTGCGCCTCGCGCTCGCGGGGCCCGGCGGGCGGGAGATCGACCTCCACGAGCGCGAGTTGCCCGGCGACCCGGCGACGCGCGTCGCGAAGGACGAGGTTCCGTTCCTCGCCTATTCGCCCGACGCGGATCTCGAGGCGCCGCTCGTCTACGCGAACTTCGGCGCGCCCGAGGACTACGACGTGCTGAGGAAGGCCGGCGTCGAGCCGCGCGGCAAGGTCGCGATCGTGAAGGCGCAGGGCGTCTGCCGCGGCGAAAAGGAAGCGGCCGCCGAGCGCGCCGGCGTCGCGGCGCTGCTCGTCTACATCGAGCCGAAGGACCAGGGAATCGTCAAGCCCGCCTATCCCGAGGGAAGCGGGCCCAATCCCGCGGCGGCCTCGCGCGGCACGCTCCTGAAGTACTTCCGGCGGCCGGGCGACCCGCGGCGCTCGAAGGAGCAGGGGATCGACGTGCTGCCGAAGGTCCCGGCCCTCGCGATCTCCGCCGAGGCGGCCGGGACGCTCCTCCGGGAGATGACCGGCCCCGAGCCCCCGCCGGACTGGAAGGGGCTCCTCGCGGCGCCGTACGTGCTCGGGCCCGGCAAGGGCCGCGTCCACGTGACGGTGCGTGGAAGGACCGTGCGCGCGAGCCTCCGGAACGTCCTCGCGTCGATCCCGGGAGAGGACGCGAAGGCGCCGCAGGTTCTCGTGATGGGCCACTACGACGCCTGGGTGAACGGCGCCGTCGATCCCGGTTCCGGCGCGGCCGTCGTTCTCGAAACCGCGGACGTTCTCTCCCGCCTCGCCGAGAAGGGCTGGAAGCCGGCCCGCGGCGTCCTCTTCGCGCTGTGGGACGGCGAGGAGTGGGGCATGCTCGGCTCCACGGCGTGGCTTGAGGAGCACCTCGGTGGCGGCGCCCCGGTCGCGGCCGTGATCAACGTCGACTCGGCCGCCCGCGCGAACGACCTCTACGCGAGCCTCACGCCCGGCCTCAGGGGAGTCTTCGACGACGTGCTCGCGCGCGTGCCGGACCCGCTCTCCGCCGGCAGGTCGATGAAGGAGTCCTCGGGCCTGCCGGACCTGCCCGGCTTTTCGAGCGACGCCGCGCCCTTTCTCGGCTTCACGCCGGTGCCGGTCGCCGAGCTCGGCTTCGGCCGCTGGTACGGCGCGTACCACACCCTGTACGACACGCCCGCCTACGTGGCGAGGATCTCCGATCCCGGCTTCGTGCGGTGCGCCGCCCTCGCGCGCGCCGTGGCGCTCTTCGCCGGCGTCCTCGCGACGCCGCGCCTCTTCCCGTTTCGCTTCCGGGAGGTCGCCGCGTTCGCCGAGCGCGAGGTTCGGGAGATCGGGGCGCGCTATCCGGCCGCGTCGGGCTGGCTGCCCGCCGCCCTGCGCCCGCTCGACACGCACCTTTCGGGACTCGAGGCGGCGGCCGCCGCGTGGGACGCCTTCGCCCGCTCGGGGTCGGGCCGGGCCCGCGACCTCGCCCGGGCGGACGGCCTCGCGAGCCTCGCCATCGCCTCACTCGGCACCCGGGGCCCCTTCGGCAGGGTCTGCGTGCTCTGGGGTCCGTCGGACGCCACGGGCTGCGGCAGCGTCGGGCTCCCCGGCCTCGACGACGCCGTGAGGCGCGGCGACCGCGCCGGCGTCGCGCGGGAGGTCGTGCGCCTCGGCGTCGCGTTCGCGCGCGTGCGCGACTACCTCGTCGCCGGCGACTGGATCGGGCGCGGGAAGGTCACGAAGCGCCCGACGCCCGCCGGCGCCACGGGGCGAATTTGAGCGGTCGAGGCGTCGCCGCGGCGGCGGCGTTCGCCCTCTTTGCATCGGCCTGCGGCCGGCCGCCGCTCGCCCCGCGCTCGGCGCGGGTCGAGCGCTTCGTCGATGCCGGGCGGATCGGCGCGCGCGTCGAAGCGCTCGCGCGGGTCCCGCACCGCGCCGGGACGCCGGCGCAGGCCGCCGTCGTCGACGCCGTCGCCGCCGCGCTGCGCGCGAGCGGGCTCGAGGTCGAGGATTCGTCCTTCCGGACCGAATTGCCCGAGCCGGGGGAGGCGTCGCTCGTCCTTCCCGGAGCTCCGCCGTTCCGGCTGACCGAGCGCCCGCTCGCCGGCGACACGTACTCGAGTGGCGTCGAGGCGGAGATCCCGTTCTTCGCCTGGGCGCCTCCCGGCGACGCCCGGGGCCGCATCGTCTACGCCGACCACGGGGATCGTGGCGACTACGAGACGCTGCGCAAGGCCGGGGTGAGCGTGAAGGGGGCGATCGTCCTCGCGCGCGCCGGGGGCATCTGCCGGTCGATGAAGTCGCTCCTCGCCGAGGAGGAGGGCGCCGCCGCGCTTCTCCTCTATCCCGAGCGGCGCGACCTCGGGATCGTCAAGCCCGACTTTCCGGACGGCCCCTACCTCAATCCGTGGGCGATCCAGCGCGGCTCGATGCTCCGCTACTTCCTCTACCCGGGCGATCCCGCCGGAGAGCGGGCGCGCGGCGTCCCGAACCTCTTGCCGCGCATTCCGGCCCTTCCGGTGTCGGAGACGGTCGCCCGGGAGCTCCTCGAACGCGTCGAAGGGCCCCCGGCGCCGGAGGAATGGACCGGGTGGATGCCGGCGCCCTATCGGATCGGAGCGACTCGGTCCGTTGCGCGGCTCTCCGTCCGCGGCGCCATGCGCCGCGCCACTCTCAGAAATCTCCTCGCGACGCTTCCCGGCCGGCGCCGCGACGCCGCGGCGGTCGTCGTCTCCGCGCACACGGACGCGTGGGTGAACGGCGCGATCGACCCCGTGTCGGGGACCGCCACCGTCCTCGAGGCGGCCGAGGTCCTGTCCCGGCTCGCGAAGGACGGCTGGCGGCCCGAGCGCGACGTCGTGTTCGCTTTCTGGGACGGCGAGGAGTACGGCATGCTCGGCTCGACGCACTGGGTCGAGGACCGCGCCGCGGCCCTCCCCGCGCGCGTCGCGGCGTTCCTCTACGTGGATTCCTCCGCGCGCGCGTGGGACTTCATGGCGGACGTCTCGCCCGGGCTCGCCGGCGGCCTCGACGCCGTCCTCGCGGCCGTGCCGGACCCCGCCAGCGGCAGGCCGCTCCTCGCGGTGCGCGCCGCGCCTCAGCTCCCCGGCTTCAGCGGGGACACGTCCCCGTTCGTCGGGCTCGGCGGCGTCCCGAGCGCGCAGATCGGATACGGGAGGCGGACCTACGCGATGTACCACACGGGCTACGACGACCCGCTCCTCGCGCGGCGGTACCTCGACCCCGGCTGGGAGCTGAGCGCGTCCCTCGCGCGGATTCTCGCGACGTGGGCGTCGGCGCTCGCGGACGCGCCCGTTCCCGCGTGGAAATTCTCGGAGGTTTCGGGTTTTCTGAGAAAGGAGATCGAGGGCCTGCCGGCCGCAGGGCCCGAGCCACTTTCGCGAAGGCGCGACCTTCTTGCGGCGGTGGAGACCTTTCGGGAAGCGGCCGCTGCCTGGGACGATGTCGGCGGCGCGTTCCGCGGGGCGCGCGCCGAGGCGCTCGAGCCGCTCGTGACGGGCGCGATGGCCGCGTTCCGCGACCTCGGCGGCGCCCGCGAGTTCGCGCGGGAGAACCTGCTCCTCGGGCCCTCGGCCGAGACCGGCTGCGGCACGGAGACGCTCCCCGGCCTCAGGCGCGCGCTCGCGGGCGACGGCAGCGTCGAGGCGGAGTCGAAGCGCCTCCTCTCCGCGCTCGCGACGTCGGAGGCGAAGCTTCGCGAAGCCGTGCGGATCGCGCGAAGCTGATCAGCGGAAGTCGTGGCTCGGGAGGTCCGGCAGCGCCGGCAGCGGCCAGAAGCGCTCGGCCCTCACGGACACGTTCCCGCCCTCCTTCTGGAGCGGCCCTTCCACGACGAGGCCCGGCGAGCCGACGATGAGGGCCCGGTTCTCCCGGAAGAGGTCGGGCCTCACGATCGCCTGGACGATTCCGCTCTCGTCCTCGAGGGAGAGGAACACGAAGCCCTTGGCCGTCCCCGGCCGCTGCCGCACGATGACGGCGCCGGCCGCCTTCACGCGGTCGCCTTCCCGGGCGCTCCGCAGCTCGGCCGCCGAGAGGATCGACCGCGAAGACAGGACCGGCCGCAGGTGCTCGATGAGGTGCGGCCCGGCCGTGAGATCGGTCGCGCGGTAGTCGGCGGACGTCTCCTCCACGGCGGACATTTCCGGAAGAGGAGATTTCCGCGAAGAGGAAGAAAGAGGAAGAGATTCGTAGAGGGTCCCGAGCGGACGGGCGACCTCGGCCACCTGCCAGAGCGCCTCGCGGCGGGAAAGGGAGAGCGAAGACAGCGCGCCCGCGTACGCGATCCGGTCCAGCTCGTCCGGGCGGAGGCGGCAGCGACGGGAAAAGTCCGCCACGTCTTCGAAGAATCTTCTCTTGCGTTCCTCCTCGACGGCTTTCCCGGTCGTCTCCTTCAGCCCCTTGATGAAGCGCATGCCCAACCGCACGGCGAGGGGGGATTTCCGGTGCACTCCGCCCGTCTTCTCTTTACCCTCCAAGAAAATCTTTTCTTCTCTTTCTCTCTCCACATTGCATTCCCACCCCGAGAAGTTCACGTCGATCGGCAGCACCGGCGTGCCCTTCCTCTGGATGTCCTTGACGATCGTCGCGGGGTGGTAGAAGCCCATCGGCCACGCGTTCAGGAGGCAGGCCGTGAAGACGGCCGGGTGGTGGGCCTTGAGGAAGGCGCTCGCGTACGCGATGAGCGCGAAGCTCGCCGCGTGCGACTCGGGGAAGCCGTAGAGCGCGAAGGACGTGATGGACCTGACGATCTGGTCCTGCGCGGCGCCCGTGATGCCGTTCCTCTCCATCCCCGATCGCAGCCGCGCCTCGATCGCGCCCATGCGCTCCTGCGAGCGCTTGAACCCCATCGCGCGGCGCAGCTCCTCGGCCTCGCCGCCCGTGAAGCCGGCCGCGACCATCGCGATCTTCAGGAGCTGCTCCTGGAAGAGCGGGACGCCGAGCGTGCGCTTGAGGATCGGCTCGAGGCACGGATGCGGGTACACGACGGGCGCCTTGCCCTGCCGCCGGTCGAAGAACGGGTGGACCATCCCGCCCACGATCGGCCCGGGCCGGATGATCGCGACCTGCACGACGATGTCGTAGAACGTCACCGGCATGTGCCGCGGGAGCGACGCCATCTGCGCGCGGCTCTCGACCTGGAAGAGGCCGATCGTGTCCGCGGTCTGCAGCATCCCGTAGACCTCGGCGTCGTCCTGCGGAAGGTGCGCGAGGTCGACCTTCCCGCCCTCGTGCGCCTCGATCATCGGGAGCATCTTCTCGATCGCGCCGAGCATCCCGAGGCCGAGGAGGTCCACCTTCACGATCCCGAGGTCCGCGCAGTCGTCCTTGTCCCACTGGATGACGACGCGCCCCTCCATGGCCGCGGGCTCGAGCGGAACGACCTCCGAGAGCTTCCCCTTCGCGACGACCATCCCGCCCGAGTGCTGCCCGAGGTGGCGCGGCAGGTTCTGGACGCGCATGAAGAGGGAGGCGAAATGCCTGACCCGCGCGGCCTCGGGGTCGAAGCCCGCGGCCGCGACCTCGGCGGCGAGATCGCGCGTCCCGTCGCGGTACTCGCCGAAGGCGTAGCGCCCGAGGTGCTTGGCGAGCGTGTCGACCTGCTCGGGGTTGAAGCCGACGGCCTTGGCCATCTCGCGCGCGGCCGACCGGTCGCGGTACGTGATGACGTTCGCCGTCATCGCGGCTCCGTCGGCGCCGTACGTCTTGTAGACGTGCTGGATGACCTTCTCGCGCGGGTCGCCCGAGGGGAGGTCGAGGTCGATGTCCGGCCACTCGCCGCGCTCTTCCGAGAGGAAGCGCTCGAAGAGGAGCTCCATCCTCACGGGGTCGATCGCCGTGATCGAGAGCGCGTAGCAGACCGCGCTGTTCGCGGCCGAGCCGCGCCCCTGCACGAGGATGTGCTCTCTCCGGCAGAAGTTCACGATGTCCCAGACGATGAGGAAGTAGCCCGCGAGGTCGAGCTTCTCGATGAGGTTCAGCTCCTTTTCGAGCTGCGCCTGCGCCTTCGTCGTGAGAGGGCGGAAGCGCCCGCGCGCGCCTTCCCACGTGACGCGCCTCAGGTACGACGACGGCGTCTCGCCCGGCGGGATCGGGTACTCCGGGAAGCGGTAGCCGAGGTCTTGGAGCGTGAACGAGAGGCGCGCGGCGAGCGCGGCGCTCTCCTCGAGGACGTCCGGCAGGTCCGAAAAGAGGGCCTCCATGTCGGCGGCGGACTTCAGGTGCCGCTCGCGGGAGGCCTGGAGCTTCGTCCCGGCCGCGTCGAGGTGCGTGTGGTGGCGGATGCACGTGAGCGCGTCGAAGAGGTCCTTGTCCCGCCGCCTCGCGTACTTGACGCCGTTCGTCGCGAGGACGGGCAGGCGTCGCGCGCGCGAAAGGTCGAGGAGCGCGCGGTTCGCGTGCTCCTCGCCGCGCAGGAGGTGGCGCTGGAGCTCCACGTGGACGCGCCCCGGGAAGAGCGCGGCGAGGCGGTCCAGCTCGCGGCCCGCCGCGTCGTGGCCCCCGCCGTCGGGCGACGTGAGAGCGCGCGTCACGAAGCTCTCCTCGCCGCCCGTCAGGACGTGCAGCCCCTCCGCGTGCGCGGCAACCTCCTCCCACGTGGCCGCCGCCTGCCCCTTCGGCTTCCCGGCCGCGGCCGCGGTGAGAAGCGAACAGAGATTCCTGTAGCCCCGCTGGTTTTCGGCGAGGAGGGTGAGGCGGGGAAGAGAGACGCCGGGAGGAAGAGGGGGAGGGACGAGGCCGAGGGGACCGGAAAGAATTTCTTCGAATGAGTGAGTGCGCGATTCGCTGCTTTCGAGCGCGTCGCGTTCGGCACGCGAGGAGCCCCTCTTACCCTTCGAAGAAAATCCCGCGGCGCGCGCATCGCGCGCGCCTCCCCCCGCGGGCGCGAAACGCCCGCTGCCGATCGTCACCTCCGCCCCGACGAGCGCCTTGATGCCCGCCTGCTTCGCCGCCTTGAAGAAGCGCGGGGCGCCGGAAAGGCCGTTCGTGTCGACGAGCGCCATCGCGGGGAGGTCGAGCGAGGCGGCGGTGTCGGCGAGGTCCTCCGGCAGCGAGGCGCCGTTCAGGAACGAGAACGCCGACGCCGCACGCAGCTCCGCGTACGGCCGCGCGCGCCGCAGGCGCGCCGCGGGGCGCGCGTACGCGCGCTTTCGCAGCTTCTCCTTGTGCGCGCCGGGGCCCGTGTACGCCTTCCCGCGCTCCGTTCCCACCAGCGGCCCGAGCATGTCGCGCCCCGGAGGGCCCCCGTGCTTGCCGTCCCCGCGCCCGTCCATGGGGCGTGGAACGTTAGCCGTAAGTCAGACGTAAGTCAAGGAGCGGCCGTCTTCTCGAACCTGAACCCCTGCTTTCGCCATCCGCGCTTCTCGTAGAACGCGTGCGCATCGGCGCGCCTGACGTTCGACGTGAGCTCGAGGCGGGTCGCGCCCCTCTCGGCGAGCGCCTCCTCCATCGCCTGAAGGAGCCGCGTCCCGACACCGGTCCCGCGCGTCCCTTCCGCGACGACCATCACGCTGATGCGCCCGACGAGCCCCGGCCGGTGGAGGACGGGCGACACGAACGCCGACGCGGCCCCGACGACGCCCGACGCGCTCTCGGCGACGAGGACGACGTGGCTCGCGAGGCGCGCGAGCTCCTCGAGTCGCGCGCGGACCTCCTCCTCGGGCGCGGGATGACCCAGTTCGCCGAGGAGGCGCGAGACGGCGGCGGCGTCCTCGGGGCGGGCGCCGCGGATCGCGGGAGCGCTCATGGCGAGGACGCCGACTCCAGCTCCCTCAGGCGCGGCCCGTAGACGTTCCCGATCCGGTTCCCCGCGTCCCAGAGGACGAGCGCGAAGAGGACGAGGAAGACGACGAGCGCGACCGCCGCCCGCACGTGGCGCCGCTCGAAGTCTTCGAGGGCCGGCGCGTACGACACGAGCCCGAGGAGCGCCGCGACGACGAGCACCGCGTCCACGCTCGCGCGCTGCCAGTAGCTCCCCCCGAGGTGGAGCCACATTCCGAACTCGTCGAACGTGAGCCCGAGAGCGACGCCGTAGACGAGCGCCGCGGCGCGCGCCTCGCGCCCCGCCGGCCGCCGCACGAGGAGGTACGCGCCGACGGCCGCGAGCAGGAAGATCCCGTAGTTCAGGTGGTGGACGTGCGTGCCCCGCAGGAAGAAGTACATGTTCGGGACGCGGCCCGACATGATGAGGAGGACGACGGCGCGCGACGCGACGAACGTCAGGACGAACGCGAACAGCGCGCGGCGCGCCACCGCGCAGGTCTCCGCGCGTCCGTTCGGGGCGGCGCTCTCCGCGGAATCCGGCGGCACGGCCGTCTCAGGGAATGACGCCGTACTTCTCCTCGAGGACGGCGGCGTGGTGGCGCACGTGCCCGACGAGGATGTACGCGAGAGCGCGCGGCGTGACGGGCAGCGCGTTCGCGGTGCCGATGCGTCCCCACGCGTCGTCGTCGAGGTGGCGGAGCATGAGGACGTGGCTCTTCCTCAGGCACGCGAACTCGTCGAGGATGGAGGCGAGCGGACGATGCCCGTAGCCGGCCGTCGCGGCGTAGTCGTCTTCCTCGAAGGCGGGGAGCGAAGCCTTCTCTCCGCGGGAGATCGCGAGCGCGCGATAGCCCATGACGCGCTCGGCGTCGACCATGTGGCCGACGACGTCACGGATCGACCACTTCCCGGGGGCGTACCGGAAGGTCTCGCGCTCGGGGGCCACGGTACGGAGCGCCGCCGAGAGCTCTGCGGGCTGGGATTCGAGCGCCGGGAAGATCTCGGTTTCCGGCACGCGCGAGACGTAGCGCTCGAACGCCTTGTCGTATTCGTCGGAGCGGGGGCGGGAGTTCTTCATGGGCGCATTTTGCGCGCGGAGGCGGCGCGGCCCGAGTCCCCGCGTCGGCGGCGCGGCCGCTCGGCCAGCTCCATGGCCGTGAGGGCGGGGGCGAGGTCCTGCGCCGCCCAGATGCCGAGGCCGCACTCGACGAGGCCCGTGGCGCGCACCTTCCGCCGATACCACGCGGCCGTGCGCCTCCGGAAGCCCACGAGGTCCCCCTCGAGCCCGGTCTGGAGGTCGTCGTCGGCGGTCAGGAAGTCGAGGTACGCGACGCCGCCGACGAGGCCGGGCAGGCCGGCGAGTCCCCGCAGGAACTCCCTCGTCGGCACGTAATGGAGCGCGTCGGAGCAGACGACGAGGTCGAACGCCTCGTCGAAGCGCAGCCCGCCGAGCTGGCCCCACGAGCCGGGCCTCACGTTCCGGGCGCGCCCGAACCGGCGCACGGCGTAGTCGCTCGTGTCGATGCCGAGGTACTTCAGCCGCGGCCGCCGCGCCCGGAGCAGCGGCTGCCACGAGCCTTCGCCGCAGCCCACGTCGAGGACGGACTCCACGGTCCGCCCGATGAGGTGCTCGGCGGCGCCGAGGGCCATTCCGACCTTCCGCCCGAGGTCGGCGCGGCGCACGATCGCCTTCTTCGGGTCGCGGTACCAGGTCCGGAAGTACGCGCGGTCGTAGACCTTCATCGGGCGAGGCCGTCCCCGTCCGGAACGTGCGCGATGCATTCGATCTCGACGCGCGCGCCGAGCGCGAGGCCGCTCGACCCAAGCGCGCTGCGGGCCGGCAGCCTCTCCGGGAACGCGCGCCGGTAGACCGCGTTGAAGTCCCCCCAGTCGTTCATGTCCGCGAGGAAGACGGTGCACTTGAGGACGTCGCCCATCGACGAGCCGTGTCTCTCGAGGATCGCGCGCATGTTCTCCAGCGCCCGGGCCGCCTCGGCGGCGAGGCCGCCCGGCACGAGCTCGAGCGTCCCGGGCAGGTTCCCGATCTGGCCCGACACGAAGAGGAGGCCGCCGTCCCGGACGGCCTCCGAGAAGGGAAGCGTCGCGGGCGTCGACGCGTAGTGGACGGGCATGGCGGCCTCCCGCCGCAGCGTATAACGCCTCCGGGGCTATAGTCCGCGGCATGGGCCAGGCCAATCTGCGCGCCCGGATCCTCTCGTATCTCGAGGCCGCCGTCACGGGCAACCTCCTCAGGAGCGAGCGCGAAATCGCGAACGCCGTCTCGGCCACGGTCGAGCAGGTGCACGAGGTCGTGCGCGATCTCGTGAGGCGGGGCGAGGTCTTCGAGCCGATCCCGCGGCGGTACCTGCGGCGCGAGAGGCGGCTCGGCGAGCGCCGCACGGGGGTCGAGCGGCGGGCCGCCGCGCGCCTCCTCGCGCGCGAGCGCCGGACCCGTGCCCGCCGCGTGGTCTCGCACTAGCACGCGCCGGAGAATCCGTGGGTTTCCGGGATTCTCGGAAAGAGCCGTCCTCCCGTCAGGTCGTGCCCTTGAAGAGGGCGGAGAGGTCCAGCGAGCGGACCTCGCGGTTCCGGCTCACGAGCGCCACGTACTCGATCGCGAGCGCCTGCTTGCCCGCTCCGAGGACCGTGCTCACGAGCCCGAAAGCCTCGGGGTACTGCGGAGGCTGAAGGCGGGCCGTGATCCGGCGCCAGATCACCTCTTCGAGCACGTTGAACGCCGTGTGGACCTCCTCGAGGTCGAAGCCGTCCTTGTAGCGCTCGCGGGCGACGCCCTGCGCGTACTCGATCATCGGCAGGAGAGTGCGCGACGCGACGCAGGCCGCCGTCAGGTCGTAGAGGCGGGCGAGCCGTTCGCGGTTCTGCGAGGCGCGGCTCGCCGTGTAATGGGGAAGCGTCGCGCGGGCGAGGCCCTGGATCGCGTCCGCGACGGCCTCGGGGCGCGATTCCTCGAGCAGCTGGGGGAGGTCCATGGCGGGTTCCTTTCTCGAAGCGCGTCGCCTCAGACGCCTTCGACGAGGATCATCTCCGAGCGCGCGGTCGCGAGGCGCAGGGCCTTCGGCGCGGCGTACTCGGGCGAGCCCCACCACGCGCGGGCGCGGTCCCTGTCCGGGAACTCCAGGATCGCGAGACGGGGAGGCTTCCACGAGCCCTCGAGCGTCTCGATGCCTCCGCCACGCACGATGAACCGCCCGCCGTAGGCCTGGATCGAGGGCAGCACCGTCGCGCGGTAGCGCTGAAAGCCCTCGGGATCGTGGACGTCGATCTGGACGAGGATGTAGGCGCTCATGCGGCCTCCGCCGGCACGATACCGCGCGTGTCGCCGCCGCTCCCAATTGAAAAGTCACCCGGGGTGGCGAACCTCCCACGCACGCACCCCGCCGGCGACCAGCCGAAAGAGCGGGTGGGGCTCCGGCCGCCGAACGTGTCGGAGGGCGCGGGCGAGAGACGGACTCCGCGCGCGCAGCTTGGCCTTCAGATGTCGCCACTCGTAGTCGAGCTGGCCGAGAGTCTCGGGAAGTCGCATTCGCGCGCGGGGGGAGGCGAGCTTCCGTCGGTCGAAGGAGTAACCGCGCCGCCGGGCCTCGGCGTAGACGTGCACGAGGTAGGCGTTGACGAGCGCGACCGCGTCGGGCCGCGCCCGGAATCGGTCGAGCTGGGGGTGGCTTCGATAGCCGCGCGTCCGGCCGAGAAGGACCGCGCGTGCGAGGAGGGCCTCGCGCCAGAGAGCCGTCAGGCCCCTGGGGTCGAGGTAGCGCGGGTGCAGGGTCCAGAGCCTCAGGCGGTCCCCCCGGGCGCCGACGTCAGCGACCCGACGGCGGTTCCCAGAGTTCCACCTTGTTCCCATCCGGGTCGATCGCCCAGGCGAACTTCCCGTACTCCGACTCGTCGATCTTGTCGAGCACGGTGCAGCCTTCGGCCTTCAGAGCCTTGACCAGCGCGTGAAGATCGGCGACTCGATAGTTGATCATGAAAGGCGCGGTGCTCGGCGCGAAGTGGTTGCTCGTTGCGGCATCGACGGTCCAGGCGGTCGTGCCGGCCGTGGGCCTGCCTTCGGCGTCCGCCCACTTGAACGCCGCTCCGCCCCATGCCTGCACGTCGATTCCGAGATGATCCCGGTACCACGCTCTCAGCGACACGGGATCCGGCGATTTGAAGAAGACGCCGCCGATGCCCGTCACTCTCCTCATGCCTGCCTCCTGTTTTCAGGCCAGACGATAGCGCGTTCAGCCGCGCGGAGGGCGGAGGGCAGCGACCGCCGCGGCCGAGAAGAACGAGCGAACGTCGGGCCGAGAGAGATACCAGAGGATGAACACGACGACGGGGACGCCGACCACGGCACGAGGCTCGGTGCCCGTGGCCGCATTGACGAGGTCGCCGGTGAGGTTGACGAGCAGCCCCGCGACGCCGAGCCTGTAGCCCCACTGCGCGCCCGCGAAGAACCCGTAGGACGATGCGAGGCACGCCAGGCAGACGGCCGCGAGGAGAAGCAGAGCCCACGCTCCCATGTGCGAAAAGGCTTCGTGAGCGCGCGGGTTCAGCCGCCACATGGGCTCGAGAGGGCCGCCCGGTGTAAGCAGAGAAACGAACGACAGCGCGCTGGCAAGCGCACCGAGGATGAAGAAGTACGCGAGCGCCGTGACGCCGGGCGGCCGATGAGGCGAAAGACGTGCCTTCACAGGCTGAGGGCCGCGAAGCGAGTCCGCGGCAGCGCGCTGCCAGGCGGCGTCAAAAGAAATTCCACTTCCCCAAGATGAATGCGCCGAGAACTGCAAGATACACCAGCGCTCCGACATTCACTAACTGCAAGAAATGGATCTTCGCCGGTCCTTTGAAAACGAAGAATGACGTAACGATCAGTGCGACCGGAAGTAGAAGAACGCACTCGAACGCCTTGTCGAGCGTGCCGTCGGGTCGTCCGGCCCAGAGCACTAAGAGTCCGTAGGCAAGCGCGATCGCGACGCCGTGCGCTGAAGCGATAAGACGCAACGGCAACGGCTGAGTCGGCGGCGACGCTCTGAAATACATCACGCTCACGAAAAGTGCGGCGATGGGCGTCATCAGACTCTTGAGAGAGCCGAAGATCAATGCGATAACGTGGAGCAGCGCGTCTTGCATATGCGGCCTGACGATATCAAGCTCAGCGGCGAGACGGAAGGAGCGCGAGCGACCGACGCCGAGTCCGCTGCAACGCGTTGTCAGACGACCCTGCAAAGAGCGATGCTAGAGCCGGACAAGCGCAATCCCGGTGAGGACACCGAGTCCCAGACCGAGTAAGAGTTCGTGAACGCGATGGCGTGCAAGGGCAATGCGCGACCAGAAGACCACTGGGACCACGGCAATGAGCGCGCAGCCGAGCGGGGAACCGAGCAGAAAAAGAGTCGTTGCCGTGAGGGCAGCGAAGGCGACGTGAAGCGAGAGCTTGATCCAGCGAGTGAGGACAGCGGCCAGGAGAAGAAATGCCGCTACGACGAGGATGCCCCGCACGAGGAACGACTGCGGGTCGTTGAGAAGGAGCCACCCGAGCGCGGCGGCCAAACCGGCAAGAGCGACCCTGAAAAGTACCGGCCGCTCGGAGGGTTTCGAGGCGTCGACATTCGACCATCGCTCGCGACGCACCTGACGGAACATGAGCACTGCGATCGGGACAACGACAGCGATGACGACGAGAAGCACCGACTGGACCGCGGTGCCAGACGACTGGCGCATAGCAGGAACGCCAACCAGTAAGGCGACCATGACGAACGGGTGAGCGAGGATCGAGACCCACCGAGCAGCCTGCTTCATTGGAGAGGTGTCATTATGGGTCGCCTAACGATATCGAGTTCAGGGGCGAGAAGGAAGGAGCGCCAGCGACAGACGCCGGGTCCGCTGCAATGAGCTGTTGGATTTGCTGTAAGCCGCCGGGAGGGTGGTCGGGGTCAGTCGTACGCAAGGGAGCTGGACAGCTCGCGGTGGGCTTGACCCTGGGCGAGCAGCGTGTTGGCCTTCGTCTCGAACGTCTGCACGGCGTCGGCGCCCGCAGCGAAGCGCGTCGGCGGCTCCTTCAATGAGGCGAGCTTCACGATGGCGTCGGCGAGTTTCGCGGGGTCACCGCCTTGCTTCCCATCCATGCTCCTCCATGCCGCAACGATTCCCCTCGTCTTCTCGGCATAATCATCGATGGAGGGCTTGGCGTATGTGGTCGAGTCGTTGGTGAGCAGCTCGGTACGAAAGAAACCGGGCTCGACGAGCATCGTACGGATCCCGAACGGGGCGATCTCCGGCGTGAGGGATTCCATCCACCCCTCGATACCGAACTTCGCGGCGGCGTAGGCTGTGCAGAACATTTGTCCGGCGATCCCCGCGGTCGAGGAAATGGTGAGCACCAGGCCGGAACGCTGCTTGCGCATCACCGGCAGCACCGCGCGAGTGACGTTCATCGGGCCGAACAGCAGCGTCTCGATTTGATTGCGAACCTGTTCGGGGCTTAGCTCCTCGAAGAAACCGGCGAAGAAGTTCCCCGCGTTGTTGACCAGGATGTCGATTCGGCCGAACCTGGCGACCGCCGCCTCGACCGCTGCCGTCGCATCCTGCGGTTGCGTGACGTCGAGCCTGAGTGCCAGTAGGTTGTCGCGGGCGCCCACTACGGCCGCGACTCGCGCAGGATCGCGGCCGGTGGCGACAACGGCGTGGCCCGCGGCCAGGGCGGCCTTGGCGATGTCGACTCCCAGACCCCGACCGGCGCCGGTGATGAGCCAGACTTTCTTTTCAGTCATGACATGTACCTCATCTGACTTCGGGCGACTAGAGGACAGTGTCGTGCGCTGCAAGTCTAACGACATCAAGGTCAGCGGCGAGGAGGAGGGAGCGACAGCGACTGACGATGAGTCCGCTGCAATGAGGTGTTAGGCGCCAAGCGGCCCAGTTAAGCGGCACGAGAGGACGTGCTTTGCCGGAACAGAAGGACTTTCGGCGTTAAGAGCAAGCCACACCAGAGCAGCGGAAGTACGACCGTCCACAAGGGCTGCCACGCGCTGGCCGTGAGCATTGGATTACCGTAGGTTTCACGGCCGATGTGACGATAGAAGTCGAACGCTCCGAACGCTGCCCCGAGCACGAGCAAGCCGATTGCCGCGAGGTGAGCGAAGGGGTTAGGGCGCCAGCGAAGTTGCAGTGCCCAGAACAGCGCGAACATGTAGGGCACGGCTGGAAGCCAGCCCACGAACGGCGTAACGAGGAGAGTTAGAGAAGTGGCGGCCCCGGGCAGGAAGCGGTACGACACGAGGAGAAGAACCTGGGCCAGCGTCGCTAGGACACAGAACGCCGCGAACGCGGTTACGACGAATGGGACCGGCACCAGCCCACTCGCAACACCAACCGACGCTTCAACGCCCTGCGGGTTCGAAGTGACCTTCATTTCTGGCGCCTAACGATATCGAGTTCGCCGGCGAGAGGGAAGGGGCGCAGCGACTGACGCCGAGTCCGGTGCAATGAGGGGTTAGGCGGCCCGGGCTTGAGCGCTAAGGAGTAGGCCGTGAACTACGCGAACCTCAGGAACCCCCTCTAACGACGGCGGCCCCGCCTGACTGGAACCTGGCCAAGAGGGCGCGAGGAACGAAGCCACGGCGGCCGGGCCTAGACGATGGTGCCGCTTCGATCCGGCCGTTCAGTAAGCGAGACGTCGTAAAGACCACGGAGCTGAATGCTCTGGATTGACTCGCGCACAAGGCCCGAGATGATGATGACGCGCGATGACGTGATGCCGTAGAGGGTGCGAGCGCGCTGCCTGGCCTCGACTACGAAACGGCCCGCGACGAAATAGAGGCCGACGAGGACGAAGGGGATGCCCCACAGCTTGAAGAACCACGGCGCACCGCTGGAAACAACGCTGGCCTCCCAGAAGATAGCGAAGCCGCACGAAAGAAGGCTGAAGGGGATGAGGAAGGAATCCTGAGGGCGCAGCATGAAGCCCTGCTTCGGACGGCCAGACCACAGAAGGGACTCGCCCGCGGCTAGCTCGCGCGCCAGCCGCTGCTCGGGGATGAGCGTTTCCATTAGCCGCCTAACGATATCAAGCTCAGCGGCGAGCGTGGCGAGTCCGCTGGAGCGCGCTGTTAGGCGGCGCCTGTCTTCAGCGGTTGGCTATCCGCATGAGCAGCGGCCGAGAACAAAGCTGCCACCAGCCAGTTTCCAGCCACCACTTTCCTTATGGAAAAACCACTGCATTGCGGCCCGACCCTTTACCGCCGAGGTTATCGTCGCCCCTGCCCACCGAGCATCGAGCGCCACGAGCTCGACGCCCGGACTTGCGGTTGCGAGGAACTCCTTGTCGGAAATTGCTGGATCGTCGGCCGAGTATTCTGCGCGACACGAAGCTGCAAATCGGGCTGAGTCGAACAGGCTCATGTAGAGATGGCTGTCGCGGCGCTGCAAGAACCGCTCGACTTCTCTGTATGAATACGCCGTGTCGGTGCACACGAGTGGCTCGAACTGGCTGATGTGCCGAAGCAGCGCCTTCACGTCTACAGTCAGAATCGCCTCTCTGACCTCCGCGACGATCTTCGCGAGATTCTGTCGGTCAGTGGCGGAAAGTTTGACTGCCGGCTTGGAACCGGGGGAATCGGACGCGGCGAGTGTGCCTCGCGAGGGGGCGAAGAAGAGAACGAGGGATACGAGAGGCGCAACGAGATGCCGGTTCATCTGGGTTTAGCCGTCTAACGATATCGAGTTCAGCGGCGAGAAGGAAGGAGCGCGAGCGACTGACGACGAGTCCGCTGCAATGAGGTGTTAGGGAGCGTCTCCCAGGGAGACCCGGCGCATGTAGCGTTGCAGAAGAACCAGAAATGCTGAGGCCGTGATGACGAAAAACGCTAACTGCGCGGGACCGTATAGGCGAAAGGCGTTTTCGGCTTCGAGCCAAGGGGAGTAATAGAAGGCGAGGTACACGACGTAGTAGAGGACGTAGCCGACTGCGTTGACCCAGAGGTAAATGAGGCAGCTGAGCGTGAAGTACCGAGTGAGAAAGTCTCGACCGCTAGCGCCGCCATTAGCCTGATAGCCGACCCAGACGGCTGCGATGACGAAGAGAAGTTGAAGGGCCGCGAATGGCCGCATGGCGAGGATTGCTAGCGGGCCGATAAGGCCACGCCGACCGAGTACAGACTGAGCGACCATGACGAGGGCTAGGAGTGCAGCCTGCACCTTGGCAGAGATGCGACCGTGCTGAAGTTGCACGACGACGAAATTGAGACTGAGATATTTCAGCACGTGGGATAGCGCTCGGTGAGCCCGCTAACGATATCGAGTTCAGCGGCGAGCGAAGCGAGTCCGCTGGAGCGCGTTGTTAGGCAGCAGGGACCGCGTGACCGAGTGCGCGCTGAACCTGGGCCGGAAGCGTGATGGCCCTGAAGAGGGACTTCGGGTACACGTAGTCCTCGCCTGACTCATCGACGACGCGCAGGTGGTCCGCGGGCCCGTGTGCCGGCGCACCGAGCGTGCGATAGACCTTCCCGACTTCGAGCGAGGCCGCATAGCCGCCCGAGCCGACGCAGATGACCCACCGACGCGCCGGCACCGCGCTACGGGAAGTACCGCTTGACCTTGAGTTCCTTGCGCCCGATGCCGCTCGCTTCATACCAGTGAATCTCCGCGCGATAGGTTAGACCATCGGCGGCGCGGACGAAAGCGAAGCCCTTTCGCTTGAGCCAGCGCCCCGAGCCATAAATCCGGCGTAGCCGGGCGACCTCGTGAATGGCCGTGCCGCGCGCGATGGTCTCGATGCCGGTGATCGGAGAGAGAAGCTCGAAATCCAACGTGCCAGCGCCTTCTGCAGCCTAACGATATCGAGTTCACCGGCGAGAAGGAAGGAGCGCGAGCGACTGACGATGAGTCCGCTGCAATGAGGTGTTAGGTGGCGATCCCCACGAGGGAGGGACGGCTCACGGCCATTGGGCGCGCTTGAAGAGCTCAAGCGCATCGTAGGTGGTCGGCGGAGGAGTGGAACAGCTCTGGAGCCGCCCGCACGACCAGCCCTCTGGCTTCTTCACGCGAAGAAAAGTGGTCGTGATTACGTCGCCAACCTGAATGCGATCCGTTTCTCGGCTGCTCTGGTCGTGCCAGGGCAGCTGCACCACGACTTGACCCTTTGGAGCCCCATCGGAACCGGCAACGACGCGCATTTGGAGTAGACCGCCTGCCGCGATGCACGACCCCAGGTCGAAGGCACGCCCGTTCTCGCGTGAGACGGCTCTGCCCGCGCACGTTGGGTCTAGCTCGACGTCCGTAACGACGCCAACAGCGAACAGGAGCCCAGTAGCACGGGAATAGTCGCCCACAGGGCGAACCGAGCCTCCTATCGTGCCGTCCTGCCGGAGGGGCGCCTTCGCGCCCTCCTGTGACGTGGCTGTGCCCGCGACTCCAAGGACAATGGCTATCAGAAGGGCTTGGCGTCGCATTGTTCGCCACCTAACGATATCAAGCTCAGCGGCGAGGAGGAAGGAGCGCCAGCGACTGACGACGAGTCCGCTGCAGCGCGTTGTTAGCGGGCGTTCTTCCTTGCCTGTGGGGTAGGGACGCCCCGAAGGAGACCTTCGACACTGAGGTCTTCGTCGACTTCGGGCCAGTGAATGCCCTCGCCCGCGCCAAGAAGCTCCCAGTGAGCCCGCTGCGGCTCGGACGCGGCGAGCAGGCGAGGGAACCAGACGAGGGGGACGGAGATGGTACGCCCGTCGGTAAGACCGACGACGAGCTCGGATGCCGTGAACTGCACCGAGGCCGCCTGGGAGGTGTGACTAGCGAGCGAAGTACTCATGCCACGCGGCCAGTAGTTTAGCGCGATGCTCGGTCACGTGATTCTGCACCGTGCCGAGCTCATGAGCCGGGAAGTTAGACGAGTGAACGAGCGCGACGGGCTCGAGCCAGAACTTCGCGAGCGCGCGGTCGCGCTGAACGTGAATGTGAGGAGGTTCGTCGCCTTCGTTACTGAAGAAGAAGAACCGGTACGGACCGATGCGAAGAACTGTCGGCAAAGCCCGCTAACGATATCAAGCTCAGCGGCAAGGAGGAAGGAGCGCAGCGACTGACGCCGAGTCCGCTGCAATGAGGTGTTAGACCGCACTCGGCGCACACCTTCGCGCTAAAGCGAGAGGAAGGCTGCGAACCGCCATGCCCGATGGGCCGCCGCCAGAACTGACGCAGACGTGTGGCGAGTGCCGGGTTATTTGGGGCGAATAGGCGCCGGTGGCGTAGGAGTGGAATCAGCGCCCGACAAGCCGGGCAACGTGTGCGAACGCCTTCGAGCGAGGGCTATGAGGACTGCACCCAGGCCACCGGCGGCCGCCATGCCAGCCACTGCGACCAGAGCATCCTCGACTGGGAAAAGCGAGAAGAATCCGACGACAAAGAACGCAACGACAAGGAGCGCCGGGAAGCCGACCATGGCGACCCGTGCGACGTGAATGGGCTCGTCATCGTGCAGAGGCTTCATGGCTGCTCAGACCGCAAATGTGCGGTCTAACGATATCGAGTTCACCGGCGAGAAGGAAGGAGCGCAGCGACTGACGCCGAGTCCGGTGCAATGAGGTGTTAGGTGCCCTCGGCGCCGTAGAGCTTGGCGAAGCTAGACATTTCGTACACCAGGCGGAGGAGCTCCGCCGTGAACATGACGGTGCCTTCCGCCCTCTTTTGATCGGGCGCCGCTAAGGAGTGCGTCGCTTGATTCCCGTGCTGCCGAATGAGGTCGACCCACGGCTTCATAGGGGGCGTGATGAAGCCCGCCGACTCCAGATGATTTAGGTAAGCCACGAACGTAAGGCCTTCGGCAGCGCCCTTGTCCGCGGCGACGTACATGAGGACTTTCCGGCAGAGGAGCTCCGCTGCAGTGTGGGCGTTGACCGACATGCAGCTGCGGATTTCCTGATACGCCGCCGCCGCCTCTACCGGCAGGCCTTGCAACACAGGGCCGAAGACGGAACCCGGGGCGACGCCGCTTCCGCCGTTGAACACTGAGCCTTTGTTGCACGTGGGGCACATGAGCCACGCGACCGCGGGCGACGAGTCCGTAGGATAGGCCGCTACAACGGCTCCCGAGACCTCGCGGTTGCAGAAGCCGCAGGTGTAGCCGCGCCAGGAACCTGGCGTTTGGCCCTTGGGGCTTTGGACGTTGTTGTGGCCTGGAAACATGGTGCGATTCTAGGGCACCTAACGATATCAAGCTCAGCGGCGAGCGTAGCGAGTCCGCTGCAGCGCGTTGTTAGGCGGCACCGTTACTACGGAGCCTTTTCCTCTGGGATGTGTTGGCGCCGACATTCCGTGAACACCGCGTCTCCCGGGTCAGGGATTGAGACCTCGAGCCCTATTGACGTGGTGACGCTGGTGTCCGAAACGCCAGCGTCCCAAGTGTTCCGAGCGTATGAGGTAACGGCCGACCATGGGATGAGTATCGGAGACGCGAACAACCGGAACGGCCCGCTCTGCGCGAGGTAGAGCCCCTGAGGTGAGACGGCGATTCGAACGATGCCCTTGAGGGTGAAGGGTGTGCCACCGTGTCGAGACAGCACGATCCGGTTTGTGCTGAGTAGTAAGGCCGGCGGGGAGCCACTGTGAGGGAAGCGACCGGCGAGTTCCGACCAGCCGGACGCGTACGCGCCGATCCAGGCTACGACGAGAAAGATGCCGCACGCTGTTGCGGCCATGCTCAGGAGTCGGCGTGGCTTCATGCGAAGGGGCTTGTGCCGCCTAACGATATCAAGCTCAGCGGCGAGGAGGAAGGAGCGCAGCGACTGACGACGAGTCCGCTGCAGCGCGTTGTTAGGCTGCGGCTGCGGCGCCTGCAGACTTGAACCGCCGCCATGCGAGACGCGCGGATAGAACTCCGAATGAGACTGCCGTGAACGCCGGAAACGCCGAAATGACGTGGGAGACGAGACGTTCGTCGGTTGAAGCGAAGCAGAAGATGCCGACCGGGGTGGCGATGAGGCCATTCGTGAGCCGGTAGAGACCCAGCGAGTACGCGATGCTGCTCCAAACGACGGCCGGGAAACCGATGATCCTGGCGACGGCGTAACCAAGCGGCCCGCCGAAGGCGGCGTATAGCCCCGTGATTGCCGTAAGTGCGATTCCGGCCAAGGCCGAAACAAGCAGAGTACGCGAGACGGTGCGCATTGGCGTTTCCGCAGCCTAACGATATCGAGTTCACCGGCGAGAAGGAAGGAGCGCAGCGACTGACGCCGAGTCCGGTGCAATGAGGTGTTAGCTGGCACCCTGCGCCGAGGATTCGACGGCCGGATACCCGTGCGCCTGGGCAGAAAGGCTTAGCCACACTTGAATGGACATGGGCATGACGCGCTCTAGCGTGATGCCAGCGCCGAATACCGGATGAGGAGCAATGGTGTAGCACTGGTTTGCGGCGAGCTTGATGCCACGCTGGTGGAGCTGCCAGACAAGCTCTGACGCGAGGTGCTCCTCCTGCCACTCCACCGCATTTACGAGCGCCTGAAACGCAGTGAACGACGGCGCGACGAGGGTGATCTCCCCGTCGATGACGTCGAGTACGTGCACCGAGCCATCAGGGCGCTCGAAAAACAGGTTACCGAACGCGCTGAACGCGATGGGCCGAAACCTACCGTTAAGAAGAGGCCTCCACGGAGCGACGAGCTCGGCCATTCCTTCCGACGGAGGGTCAATGAGGAGGTCGGCCCACGCGAGGCGCTGTTCCACTGTGCCAGCTAACGATATCAAGCTCAGCGGCGAGCGTAGCGAGTCCGCTGCAGCGCGTTGTTAGCCGGCGATTGACCGCAACCGAGCGACGTGCGGCCGGACCCGAGCCTCTGTGACGTTCTTGAGTATTGGCGCGAATGCGAGATCCCACAGTGCTTCGCGTACAGGCTCAGGTGAGCTGGGGTTTTCCGGGTCTTCGGGCAGTTCGTATGCACTGATACCCAGCACGAATGAGGCCCACTCCGAAACGAACTGCGGCGAAAAGCGATGAGCGAGGAAGCCCTCGAGGACAGGCACGAGGCTGGCAGGTGTGACTGGAACGGTTACGCCGAGCGATTTTGCGACCCATTGGCGGGAAGTGGATGTGGGCCGATACTCGACGGCGCCGCCTAGACCCGACAGGGTGTCCGCGAGTGACGCCTCCCCTAGCAGGAAGCGCTCGAGTACTTGGGCCGCAGTACCTGTCATGCTTTTCGCCGGCTAACGATATCAAGCTCAGCGGCGAGCGTAGCGAGTCCGCTGCAGCGCGTTGTTAGACGCGAACTACTTCGCGCTAGCGCGACGAAGCTCCTCCTCTAGGTTTACGGGCACGACAGAGACCTGGCCTTCGTCTTCACGCGTGAACGAGACGCGGATGTGGTTCTCGCGCTGGAGGAACCGAAGGAGACATGCGACTGCGTTCAGTTCTTCAGGCTGGGGGCAGCGCTGGCTGTTTTGTGAAACGAGAGACTTGGCGTGCGCCGGCGCCGCTTTCTTGAACTCGGCTAGGTAGAAGTAGCCCGAGACCTTGTAGAGATAAAGAAACGCGAAATCGGCGAGGGCTTGCTGCGATGACGAGGCTGGAGCCACAAACCGCTCACACGTGTTATCGGGGCAGTACTCGAGTACACGCTGGCCGTGTTCCGTTCGGATAGCGATGTTGGAAAAGAGGGGGCCGAAACTGGAACGGAGAGCGCCTTCGGTGGGCTGCGCCGCTTCAGACGGCACGCTTAGAAGCCCGACGAGACCGAGAATGACGAGCGCAGGGATTCGCTTCATTCCCACTTTCGCGTCTAACGATATCGAATTCAGCGGCGAGAAGGAAGGAGCGCCAGCGACTGACGCCGAGTCCGCTGCAATGAGGTGTTAGACCGCGCTGTGACGGAGCCCCTCGATGTGGGTAAGAAGCTCTTGTGCGAGGCGAATGGGTCCGAGCCTTTGCTCCTGCGCGAGGTCATTCGCGGCGGTAAACGCCGCTACGACGGCCGCCGCAACAAGGCCTGAAGAGTCGGCTTCCAGTAACCGCGCTTCGCGAAGAATGGCCTGGGCAGAGGAAAGGACGTGTGAGCCGCTCTTTGACCACGACGCCTTGGCCCACGGGTTCGTCTGCTCCGTGGTGAAGAAGGACGTGTTTCGGCCGCCGGCGACGACGCGAAGCTCAGGAATGAGGCGCTCGCCAAGCTCCGCGTCGGCGCGAAGCAACGCGACCATGCGCTTTTCGCGAGGCGTTACCGTTTTCGTTCTCACGCGGTCTAACGATATCAAGCTCAGCGGCGAGCGTAGCGAGTCCGCTGCAGCGCGTTGTTAGACGCCCTACTTTGGGCCGAAGGCCACTGGGGGAGCCGCACCCTCCTGCGAGGGCGAGGTCAGGGACCGCAGCTTAAACGTGGCCTCCACCGCCCTAATTGCGGCCCAGAGGACGATGGCTGCGAGAAAGATGTTTGAGCCGCCGCCTGCATCGTAACCAAGCTTATTTGCGACGGTTGCCGCGGCGTCTGCCACCGCGAGGAGCAGGAGAAGCACGGCCGCTACGCGACTATGAAAGCGGCGCACGAGGAATGCCAGGACGACGAAGAGAGCCGCATCGACAAGAACTGTGAAGCCGATAAGAAAGCTGAGAGCGGCCATGATGGCGGCCACGACGAAAAACCCGGTAGAAGCCTCCTTGATTGTGGCAAGCGCGTCTTCGCGCGTTGTGATGCGCGAAGTGAGGGCGCTCTTCTTCTTGGCCTCAGCCATGAGTGAGCCTCCTTCTAATGTGGGCGTCTAACGATATCAAGCTCAGCGGCGAGCGTAGCGAGTCCGCTGCAGCGCGTTGTTAGGCGCCCCGTTTGGACGGGCTGCGAGGCTTGGTTGCCGCTGCACGCGCTAGCGCGATGGCGGCGGCATCACGGAGGCGCGCCCGCGAAACGAAAGTATGCGACGAAGAATGAACGCAACGACGCCGTAGAGCACCGCGTTTAGGACGGGAGCCGCGAAGGCGTTATCGAGAAGAAGCGGGGGGCAGGTGACTTCGGAAACGACCAGAACGACGGAAAGGGCCGCCGACTGCCTGACGGTGAAGAAGACGAAGGTGAATAGGAGCCAGAAGATTCCTATAGCGAGGCCGGTTAGCGCCCAGAAAAGCGGCGATCTCGGGCCGCCCGCGGCGCGTTGACTCGAATTGGACGCGATGCGCGAATCCTGCATGGTGTGATGAGCGCCTGAATTGGACGCCGAGTGCCTGTAGGGCGCCTAACGATATCGAGTTCAGCGGCGAGAAGGAAGGAGCGCAGCGACTGACGCCGAGTCCGCTGCAACGAGGTGTTGGGCGGCTACCGAAGGAAGCTGGGTTCGGCACCGAGCGACTCGTAGTAACCGAAGCCTGGCAGTGTGCCTTCAAGCGTGCCGGATGCGAGAGGCACGGCGGAAGAGAACTGAACCGGAAACACTGAGGCAGGTGGCAGATTGAGCCGTGCATACGCAGATGCCAGTTCGGTTTCTCCTGGCTTGGCGAGCCCGTACCAGAGGGTGACCTGACCCCCCGGAGCGAGTATCACCGGCTGGATGTAGCCTGGCTTCTGCATGCCCGCCGGCTGAGGTGTGAGGTAGCCCTGTGCCGACGATCCGTCCGCAAGGGTGAAGGCTGCCGCGACAACGTACATGCCGTCACCCGGATCGACCGGGCCTTCCTGCTCGAACGGCCTGACAGTGGCTTCGTCCTGACCCTCTTCGCCTTCCTCATCAAGCGCGAATTCCCACACTGGATGAGCCGCGAAATCAGCGGCCGTTAGTTCGAACACCTGTCTCCGTACGCGCATGTGATCCACTTAGCCGCCCAACGATATCGAGCTCAGCGGCGAGCCGCAATGGCAGAAGAAACGAGGTGACTTGACCCGAGTCCGCTGCAGCGAGTTGTTAGAGGGCGTCAAGCGAGCGCCTCGGGGAACCGAGGCTGCGAGTGAAGGCGCCGACTGATGGCCGCACGGGCAGGGGCGCCGGAAGCCTCCAGCCCCGGCCCACGCCGGAATGAACGGGTGCCGAATGACCGCATCGGCCGTGCCGAAATAGGTGTGCTCCGGTAACGGTGAGCACCGCGTGGGCCGGATGCGCTGCTGCGCGGCCCGGTACTCCGGGCGAAGCGAGGCGCGCCCCGGACACCGCTTCCCAGATGGGGCGTTGCGCGGCAGAAGCGAAAAGCGAACTGAGGACGGCCACCTGTCGAGCGCGTCCGAACCGCGCAGCAGCGCGGCTGGGGCTGCGGTGACCCTTACGAGACGAAGCTAGCCAGGCATTCTCTTGAACGAGAAGCAGCTTGTCCGAGCCAAATGCAAATTACGCCCTCTAACGATATCGAGTTCAGCGGCGAAGAGGAAGGAGCGCGAGCGACTGACGATGAGTCCGCTGCAATGAGGTGTTAGGCCCCCGGTGTTGGCGTAGGGCTGGGAAGACGACTGATTCTCTGCACCAGGCTCCTAAGGTGCTCGGCGGTGGGATCGCGAAAGCCGCCGGTACGCGCCTCCTCCACGGCCTTAGCCATGAGAGCCGGTGCATCCTCGGGTTTGCCGTTGGCCTCTGCAAGAAGTGCGAGCCGCGTGTACGCGAAGGCTATGTCGGTGTGGGCAGAGTGCGTGAATTCAAGCTCGGGATGTGCAGAGTAGCGCTGAGCGACCGAGATGTACTGCTCGAGCGCCGCACGAGCTTCGGGATAGCTAGCGTTTTCGTATTGCATGAACGCGAGCTGGCCTGTCCATGCGAGCGTCGCGAGAGCCGAAAACTCGCGAAGCGGCTTTGCCCCGACCGTAAAGCCGAAATAGAAGCCGACAAGAAGGCCGACGATGACCCCGGCAACGACGAGGCCACTCGCGCGCAGTGTGATTCTCATTTCGGGGGCCTAACGATATCAAGCTCAGCGGCGAGCGCAGCGAGTCCGCTGCAGCGCGTTGTTAGCTGGCGACCGGCGCGAGACACGCTTCGTGCCAGAGGCCCGGCAAACCCGCGAGCGTGTAGAGCTCGTCGGCGCCATGAAAGAAGCCGACCGCCTGAACCTGAGCGAGCTGCCCGGCATGCTCGAGCTGGGCAGCGCGAAGCGGGTTGTGAAGGGACCACGATGCCTGAAATGCCTCGAGCGCCGGGCGCTCGGCAACGCGGACCCATGTGCCGACCGGAAACTCTGCGCAGTACGGGCCCTTCGTGCTACCCACTGACCTGACCCTGAGCCTGCGCCGAATGAACGGGGCCGCGAGCCAAGCGGATTTCGTGTTCGGCCCGTGCAACGGCTTCGAGTTCTCGAGCTGGCCAGCGCGATGCGAGGCCGCGCTTATGCGGCTTGCAGAGGCCGCATGAGCGCAATTTCCGGCGACGACGTTTTCTCATGTGATATGAGCCCTGAGACGAACGGACCTTTCCATTTCGCCAGCTAACGATATCGAGTTCAGCGGCGAGAAGGAAGGAGCGCCAGCGACTGACGCCGAGTCCGCTGCAACGAGGTGTTAGGTGGCGGCCCTGCGCGGCACGAACCGAAGCAGCAGGAGCGAGCAGACCAATACGGCAAGGCTGATGAGAGCCCAGAGAACGGAGGCGGCATCCGCGCCGCCCGAGACCGCCGCAGTCCAAGTGTCGGGCGGGCAGAGTGGGGAGAAGCTACAGATGTGATCGGGGCCAGCCACCAGACTTGATGGGAAGAGGCACAGCCACACTAGGTCGCCGAGAGCGCCGGCGAGCCCCAGAAGTAGGAAGAACTGAACCGCTCGAGTAGCGAGCGGCAGAGGGAAGGGCTGAAGGCGGGCTCGCGACCAGAAGTAGAGGAGGGCGCAGAGCGCGACGATGAGCCAGAAGGCCACGAAGCCGGTGACGACCGTATAGCCGATGGCCTCGCCAAGAAGATCAATGACGATCACGTCGCGTTCCGCCACCTAACGATATCAAGCTCAGCGGCGAGGAGGAAGGAGCGCAGCGACTGACGACGAGTCCGCTGCAGCGCGTTGTTAGGCGGCCTACGAAACCCACGTGGGCTCACTTGCGATGCACACCCGAAGCCCGAAGAAGGCGACGTAAGTGCGCAGGCCCCCAGCGCCGGAACGGGGCCCGCGCGAGTACCCCCACTCAACTCGAACAACGAATGGTAGCGGCACGGGAGCCGCGGAGGGCGGTGGAAAAGGGCGAAACTCCGGCGAGGTTACCCAGACAACCGGGGGTGGGCCTGGCTGGCTGCTCAGTTGCGCCAGTACGAAACGCCGAGTGTCCTCCCGACACGACTGGGTCGAGATGAGGTTGGAGACGTGGCCGACTGTGGCGATGAATGCGAAGGACAGCGCGACTACAGCGAGTAGCCGCCATGGCAACGAGGAGGCGATGCAGCGGCTGAGCGCTCGAAAGGTCGGGAAGTGAGCGCTGGTCATACGCGCTGAGACCCGGGAGCGCCACGAGAGGTTCCCCTAAAGGCCGCCTAACGATATCGAGTTCAGCGGCGAGAAGGAAGGAGCGCGAGCGACTGACGCCGAGTCCGCTGCAATGAGGGGTTAGGTGGCCGCCTGCGTGCCTACGTGGCTAGCCGGCGCCGGGTGACGAGCAGGCAGAAGGCCCCTAGAAGCGCAGCGTAGGCGCACAAGAAGAGAACGCCGGTGACGCCAAGCGCGGAAAGCAGAAACGGCGCAGCGGCGACCGCGATGACAGCGCCGTGCCACCAGGGGGCCGCGGGAACGAGGCGCACGTAGGCGGCAGCGACGAGAAGCAGGACGAGCGGCCACACGACGTACTGCTCGTAAAGGACGGCCTCGGGGCCGAGGCGGACCCAGGCCACAGTGGTTTCCTCGCAGACGACGCCGAGCGAACCGGACCTAACGACGGCGATGCTGCTTCTCCACGGGCCGAAGCCGACAAGGGCAGCCGCGAAGTGAAAGGCGGCGTCGAGAAGGAATGCGCCGAAAACGCTGACGAGCAAGAGGAGCGCCTTCATGCGATTGCTCTCGGCCACCTAACGATATCGAGCTCAGCGGCGAGCCGCAATGCCAGAAGAAACGAGGTGACTTGACCCGAGTCCGCTGCAGCGAGCTGTTAGAAGGCGCTTGAACGAGCGACTCGCCGCAGC
>Ga0335085_10000691_pt1 | contig 88181 bp, 76 predicted proteins | sample Lox_Sample_45_FD_206712 | JGI IMG/M metagenome (GOLD analysis project Ga0335085, IMG submission 206712) | Soil microbial communities from Loxahatchee National Wildlife Refuge, Florida, United States - Lox_Sample_4.5 | ecosystem: Environmental > Terrestrial > Soil > Wetlands | place: USA... | reverse complement strand
ATCCTTACCCCAGCGTGCGTTTCGCCGTTACGCATCCGAGGTAAGAGCCGTATGAGGTAATTCTTCAAGTACGGATCCGTGCGGGGGGCGTTGGGTAACCAGCGTCCCTACCGCGACCGAACCCGAGCGAGGCGCACGGCAAATTGAGCAAGCCGCTTAGAATCAGCGCGGCCTTAAGAGAGCGAAGAAAACGAACCCAAGGCGAGGCGAAGCCACGCTGACTCACTGGCGCGGCCATTTCAGATCGTCAAAAGAGGGAAAAATGGCAACGCAACCACAAGCACTACCACCAGATCCAGCAACGATTTTTGAGGCGCTAAACTCCTACCAGCGCAGCGCCGCCTTGAAAGCCGCGATTGAGCTCGAAGTGTTTACCGGCATCGGCGAGGGAAAGGCGGACGTTGAATCTCTGGCCAAGCGTTGCGAGGCCACCGAGCGTGGAATCCGCATTCTGTGCGACTACCTCACCATCCAAGGCTTCCTGGGCAAAGAGGACCATCGATATTCGCTCACCCCGACCTCTGCAGCCTTCCTGGACCGCCGCTCGCCCAAGTATCTCGGCACCATCGCGCGCTTCATGGATTCGCCCGCGCATATCGCGCGCCTTCAAAGCCTGGCTTCGATCGTCCGCACCGGAGGCTCGTTGATTCATGAAGACGGATCAGCCGACGAGGGCAACGCCGAGTGGATCGAGTTCGCGCGCTCCATCGCGCCCATGATGGCCCTGCCTGCGGAATTGGTCGCGGGTCTGGTGGGCGCAAGCGCGGGCGTGCCCTGGAAGGTGCTGGATATCGCCGCCGGCCATGGCCTGTACGGCATCACGATCGCCCGGCACAATCCCAACGCCGAAATCGTCGCCGTCGACTGGCCGCAGGTCCTCGAGGTAGCCCGCGAGAACGCGCAGAAGGCCGGCGTCTCCGCCCGTCACCGGCTCTTGCCCGGAAGCGCCTTTGACGTTGACTTTGGGGCCAACTACGACCTCATCCTGCTCACTAATTTCCTGCACCACTTCGACCCGCCGACGAACGAGAAGCTGCTGGCCAAAGTTCATCGCGCCCTGAAACCGGGTGGGCGTGCGGTGACGCTGGAATTCGTGCCGAACCCCGACCGGGTGAGTCCCCCTATCGCTGCCGCCTTTAGTCTCATCATGCTCAGCAACACCAAGGCCGGCGACGCCTACGCCTTCGCCGAGCTGGAGGCGATGTTCCGCAACGCCGGTTTTGCGCGCAGCGAGCTGCACCCCTTGCCGCCGACGCCGCAATCGGTGGTGATGGCATACAAGGAGGGTGGGTAGTGGTTCAGTTTGAGATTTGTTAGCGACCACGCCGGCCTTCGCCTCGGCGGGGACTGGAGTTTCTACATTTTGAGGCCCGAAGGGCCGCTCTATCAACGCCCAGGGCTTTGTTAGTACGGCCCTTCGGGCCTCAAAATGTACAAACTCCAGGGCGGGCCTTGTGCCCGCCCATGTCGACGCAGTTCAGTCATTTTTGGCGGCCACAAGCGCCCTAGCCCGCATTTCTGTTCCGAAAATTTCGGTCAGGCAACGGTGGGCTCACCACCCCAGGCGCAGGCCGAGTCGATCATAAACCGATCTCGTGGACATTTTCATGCTTCGGGGTGTCGCGAAGCGACATGACGACTCACGAGGATTCGGAAAGGGCGGGACTTTAGTCCCGCCGTTACAACGTCCGTCGGATATTTGCCTCCTTCCGATCTCGGCACAGCTTGCATTCCCAAGCTGTGCCGAGATCGGAAGACAAAGGAGCGCAGTTTCGCTCGATCGGCGGGGCTGAAGCCGGCTGAAGCCCCGCCCTTTCCGAATCCTCGTGAGAAATGCGGCTAGGTCCGGATGGAGACATTACCGGGTACCGAAGCTGCTTCGCGCCCTGCGGCGTAAACTGGGCTACAATTCGAAGTCTGAAGGGTTCGCGTTATGTCCCAAGCCGCTGACCTGAAGCCCGTTTTCACCATCGGCCACTCGAACTTCGAGCTCGAGGTGTTTCTGGGCATGCTGCACAGCCAGCACGTGGAGCTTCTGATTGACGTACGCAGCCGGCCCCAGAGCGGCAGGTTTCCGCAGTTCAGCCAGCCGGGATTTCAGGCGGCCGTGGAAAAGGCAGGCGTTTCTTATCTGTTCCTCGGCGAGGAATTGGGCGGCCGGCCAGACGATGCTGATGTCTACCGTCAAGACGGAGTGGTGGACTACGTTCTGCGGCGGAAGTCCTACGCGTTTTGCTCCGGGGTCGAGCGCGTGCTTTCAGAAGCTGGATCGCGAAGCGTTGCCTTGCTGTGTGCGGAAGAAGACCCGCTGGAGTGTCACCGGTTTCTCATGATCTGTCCTGAATTGGTCGCTCGGGCTGCGCGGCCAATCCATATCCGCAAGGGCGGCAAGCTCGAGACCCAGGAAGATGCCGAAAACCGGCTGCTGCAGTGCAACGGATTGGGTGGCTTTGCCGTGAACTCTTTATTCCCGGATGCGCGGCGGGACGCGCTCGAAGACGCCTATCGGTTGCAGTCCGGGAAGTTCGCGTTCCGGGTCGATCCTGCACATCTGGCGGCATCCTGGTAGCCTGCCTGCAATGAGAATCAGCCTCTTCACCATCGGTTTTACCCAGAAGTCCGCCGAAGAATTCTTCGGCCTGCTTGCTTCCGCCGGGGTTGCGAAAGTGGTGGACGTGCGCGAAAACCGCATTGGGCAGTTGTCCGGCTTTGCCAAGTTTCCCGACATCGCCTACTTCCTGGACCGGCTGCTGGGCGTCCAGTACTCGCACGAGCCGCGCTTCGCGCCTACGCCCGAGATCCGCGACCGGTACCAGGCCACCAAATCCTGGGACGAATACGAGCGTTCGTTCCGAGTGCTGATGCAGCAGCGCGAGCTGCCGCAAGGGATCGATCCGGCCGCTTACGAAGGCAACGTGGCGCTACTGTGCTCCGAGCCCACTGCGGACAAATGCCACCGGCGCCTGATCGCCGAGATGCTGCTGGAGCACTGGACGGCCGACGGCCATCAGGTAGACCTTCATCACTTGGCCGGAGCGCAAGCGAAGCGCAAGAAACGCGCGAAGGAACGCGATGGCGGAAGTCATCATCTCTGACATCACGATCATGCGCGACGGCTACTGCGTCATCGCCCTCGATGAAGTAGGGCCGGGCTTGTTCCGCTCAGTTCGGCCCATGCCTGCGTGGGGATTCGCATGGCGCACGCCTTTCCCTCATCAGCGCGGAGATCATGTGGAGTGTGACCTGCGCGCGCGAAAGGACGCGCAAGCGCCGCACACGGAGGACCTGCAACGTGGCGAGCTTAACGCCACAGGCCGAAAGGTTGGTGAGGCGGAGCTGATCCGCTACTTGTGCCAGGCTGAGTTCTCGGAAAACCTGCACGACTTGTTCGGCGCGAACCCGCAGACGTCCGGCGGGGGCAACGCATGGGTAGCATCTGGCGAGGCGACACGGTCCATTTGCGCCTGCCGGTACCGCCAGATTTGGTTTCAGCTTTTCCAGAACGCTGAAGGCCTTCGCTTGCGGGCGCGCCTCGGGTTATTCTCCGGCGAGTCGTTGCGCAGTTTGCCGGTCGTGGACCGCGAATGGCAGCGTTTCATCGAGGCGGCTTTCGGCCCCCGAATTCCGGTGGATCAAGTTAAGCAAAGTACGGCCAACCTGAATCGCACTGTTTATCCCCGGCTGCGGGGCAAGAGCGCTCTGGCCCGCATCGGCCTGGCTCGGGAGAGCGCGGGCAGGTGCTGGCTGATGCTCGATTCCCTGTTTCCCCAGCCGCAGGAAGTCTGGCTCAAAAGGATCCGATACCTTGAAGGAATGCGCGGGGAAATGGGCCACCCACCAAAGGAGCCGGTGGAGAATGCCGACTGAGAGTACTGAGAGTCGCGACTCAACTTCCCAACTGCGGCTGGTGCGCCGCACTCTCGCGCGCGAACTGGATCCTTTGACGCTGCCCGGCGACCAGGAAGACTTGAGCCGGGCAGGACTTGTGGATTCCATGACCCGCGTCAACATCCTGCTGGCGCTCGAGGAGGTCACCGGCATTCCGGGCCTATCCACAAGCTGGCCCGATGATCGGCCGTTCAGTGTGCGCGAGCTTGCCAGCCACATCTCCGAAGCCGCGGCCGGACCGCGCGAGACCGTTCGTGCTGAGGAGGTGCACGCCAATGGCAACGAGGCCTTTGAGGTATCCGTAGCCGGTTGGGGAGTTTCGCCGGGTTCCACAGTGGTTACAGCGGAGGACGTCGATCGGGAATGCGGCTTTTCTCCAGGGTTCCTGCGCGATCGGACCGGCATTGAGTCTCTCCGCCGTGCCCCCAATGATGAGAGTGAAATATCGCTGGCCGCACGCGCCGCGCAAAGTGCGCTGGAAAATGCTCAGCTTTCGCCGGACGATATCGATTTGCTGGTCGCAGTCAGCACCACCTTCCTGGGCTTCCCCTCTTTCGCGGCGACCCTGCACGCCCATTTACTTCTGCAGGAATCCGCGGGCGCGATTGACGTAGGTGGTGCTTGCTCGGGCGTCATTTACGGCTTGGCTGCCGCGAAAGCTTTGCTGCCTGCCGTTAACGGGCGCGCGGCCCTGGTGGTGGCGTCGGAGGTGAACAGCCGGCGCCTCCTTGGCATCGACTCTCCACCGGAGTTTCGGGCGCTCTTCGGGGACGCGGCCTGCGCTTTTGTACTGAAACTCCGGGCCGCCGGGGACGGAGACGCTCGGCCCGGCAAGCGACTGCGCGATTTTGTTTGGGGTTGCTCCAGCACGTTTGCTTCGGCATTGCGCCTATCCTGGCCGTCCGTTGGCACTCCGGCGGTGCAATTCAAGGGTGAACAGCTTGCCGGCGCCGCCATCACACAGCTTGAGCGAGTGATCGACCGGCTCACCGTGATGGCGGCCATCGACCTCGCGGAGGTGGATCGTTTCGCACTGCACGAGCCGAATCCGCGCGTTCTGGCCCTGTTTTGCCAAAAGGCGGGGATTCCCGTGGAGAAAGTACCCCAAACATCGAAGACTTGGGGCAACCTCGGGTCGGCAACGTGCGGCGTGAACTTGTGCAAGGCCTTAAGCGAGACGGACCCCATGCGCGAAAGGTCACGGCCCGCGACCGTTCTCGCTGCGGCCGTGGGCCCGGGTTTGCTGTGGGGCGGCGCGTGCATCGGCTAGCCCGCATTCCACAACGGCAAGTAATTCGTCGAGTGACGGTGCAGGCTTGCCCGCTTTGTCTCGGGTGTGGTCCAGCAGGACGAGCTGATTACAGGATCGTGTTGGCCGGGCCGGGGCTTGTTCACGCGCAGATCAATGTTGTGCTGGGGAGTGTCTCAGTTTGAGGTGGCACGGGCATCCTGCCCGTGTTATTTCATGGCCAAGATGGCCATGCCACTTCAAACTGAGACACTACCTTGTGTTGGACTTGACGGCCGCGCGGGCTCGTGCGAGTATAGGAGAGGAGGCTAGGACTATGGGTAGCAGTGCAACCAGCTTCGCCCGAGCGCTCCTTCAGGAGACGCCGCAAGAGCGGCTTGAGAAGAGAATCCAGAAGATACGCAAGCAGATTGAAGCGGAGCTCAGGGACAACGGACGGTACAAGCTGACCGACGACGAAGGGCGTGTCTTCATGATCGAGAAGAACGGCAAACAGAAATAGGGAGGGAGCGAAGTTGCTCGCTCTCATCACTTCCGCAGCCCTTGTTCTGTACGTGCTGGTTCCGGGCCCTCTTTTTCGGTTCTGCTACGCGTATTTCATACCCCTGAAAGAATTTCAGCGCACACGAGCGCAAGAAGTTGAGTACGCTGCGCGGGTCGGGCTACTACCCCTGCTGCTCGCGTTGGTCCTTCGCTTTTGGGTACCTTGGACGAGCGCACACCCTTTCCCAGTTCAGCGGCAGGATAGCGTTTGTCGAGACACGAACGACTACCGCAATGTACTGGGAGGGGCTTATAGCGAAAAGGTGTTTGACGAGAATCCGCCTTGTTTCTGGCGAGCACTGAACCGCGTTGGGCGGCGCCAGGCGAGGTTCCTCACATGGTTCTATGTTTTGTTGATGGGCGAGGCTGCACTGTTCGGCTGGCTCAGCCAGAACCTCTGGCGATTCTATTCACATGATTGGCTTAGTCGGCTTGCCGACAACGTGTTAGTTCCGCAGATCTCCGAGTGGTATTTGCTACTGACTCCCGCGTATTTCGCGGGCTATCGCACTCTGCGACCTCGCTTAGACTTGCTGACTTCAGAAAACTTCTACCGGGGCACCCTGGGATCATATCGCGCAGATTCGGAAGGGAACCTGACAGCTTTAATGCTTAGGGATGCGCAGCGGTTCGATCGGCGAGGGTACCAACAGGAGAAAGATGCGGGCCGCGAGCCCAGCTCTGAAAGCTATTGGAAGGACATTCCCGGCGCGCCGCTGTATTTTCCTTACGACAAGATAATGAATTTCAATGTGCGTTGGGAGCCGGAGCTAGGGATACGGCCCGAGGAGCTGGTAAGGGAGGTTCTCAAACGAATGGGTATCAAGGCCGCCGTCACGATGTCGGAATCCCCCGCGGAAAGGGAGAGCGGCGATGCTGCACGACACGATTGAGCAGGTTCGTGAAGAATTCAACCGCTGGGCCGAAGCCGGCCGCGGCGAGGGCATGGAGCGTGACCATCTGCCCATCGTCGAGCCCATGCTCGCGATGATGGGCTTGCAGCCGAGCGAGACCCTACTGGACGCGGGCTGCGGCACAGGCTGGCTGTGCCGACTGTTGGCTCAACGTGCGCCACAGGGACAAGTCGTGGGCATCGACGTTTCCGATGAGATGATCCGGCGCGCCCGCGAATCCAGCGCGGGCTTTCACAACGTGACCTTCTCGACCGGTGGCGTCGATTCCATCCCGGCCGAAGCCGACACTTTCTCTCGCGCCGTCTCGGTAGAATCGGCCTACTACTGGCCACATCCGGCTCACGGCCTGCAGGAAATCAACCGAGTGCTGACACCCGGCGGTTCGGCTTGGGTGCTCATCAACTACTACCGCGACAATCTTTACTGCCATCAATGGGGCGCGCTGTACGCCATTCCCGCGCAACTTCTTTCAGCAGAGGAATGGGCCGCGCTCTTCACACGAGCCGGGTTTATTGACGTTAGGTACTGCCGTATTCCTGATCCCACGCCGACACCGGACTCGTACACCGGCCGCTGGTTCCGTGACGCCGAGCAACTGCGCCGGTTTCGTGCAGAGGGAGCCCTCTTGGTTTACGGCACCAAAGCGGTCTTTTAGCGGAATGGGCCGGCAACGAGGGCATCGGGGTGAAGCAAACGGCGTCTTCAGAAGGTCCCAGGGTCTCCGCTTCGATTTAATGTTCTTTTTTGTTGACAAGTCGCGGGAGCATCATTCATAAGGGGACTGCGGCGCCGGGCGCCGCTCGATACGGATGGAAGCGCAGCCAAGTGCGAGGGCGGAAGGTCCGTAGGCGGACTTCGATGTTCAGCAGGAATAGCCCCGCGAGCTGCTGAGGCTCTGCCGGGGCTTTTTTGTTTTCGGCAAACTCAGCCAAGTCCCGCCTCACCTTCTCGCCTCACAACCCGTCTTCGCGGAGAGCAGATCATGATCTACTTCACAGAGCTCGAACACTTGCCGGTTTTCGATGTCAAGGGTGAATACCTGGGATCGCTGGCAGATTTGTGCGTAGATCCCAGCCAGAATGCGCTTCGGGTGGCCTCGTATCTCGTAAAGACTCCTCAGAAAGGCATCCTGTGCATCACCTACACGCAGGTGCAGTCGATTTCAGTGCGAGCGGTGCAAACGAGCACCACTCTCGATCAAGTGAGTTGCTATGCTCCTGACGAAGGCCTTCTTCAAGTGAAGAAGGATGTGCTGGATCAGCAAATCATCGACGTCAATCACCGGAAGGTGGTGCGCGTGACGGACGTGGACTTTGACATTCAACCCAACGATGGACACACGGAGTTGCGTATCGTCGCCGCGAACGTGGGCGTGGCGGCCGGAATCCGGCGCCTGCTGCAGGGCGCGGTGAGCAAGCACAGGATTCGCGCGCTTTCCGGCCTTTTTCCTTCCAAGACCATTCCCTGGGAATTCGTGAACCTGATCGAGCCCGACTCGTCGCGCCGTGTGAAGCTGCGCATCTCGTACGACCGGCTGGCCGAGCTCCATCCCGCGGATGTTGCGGACATCCTTGAGGATCTGAGCCGGGATGAGCAAAAGGCCGTCGTGGAATCGCTCGACGATGAGACCGCGGCGGAGGTAATCTCAGAAATCCCCACTGAGATGCAAGCGGCTCTCCTCGAAAGCATTCCTTCGGAAAAAGCGGCGGACATCGTGGAAGAAATGCCTCCCGACGAGGCCGCCGACGTGCTTCAGGAAATGACGCCCGAGGCTTCGGCAGAAGTACTCGCTGACATGGAGAGCGACGAAGCCAAGGACGTCCGCACCTTGCTTGGGTTTGAGGAGAAAACGGCCGGCGCCTTGATGACGACGGAGTTCATCGTGGTGGGAGAAGAAGCTACGCTGGAAGGAGCGATCGAGGCGCTTCGGAACTTCGATGGCAACTTGGAGTCCGTCCACGTAATCTACCTGATTGGCGCTGACCAGGTGCTGACCGGCGCGGCACCGCTGGCCCGCATCCTGCTGGCCGAGAGCAGCACGCCGCTTAGGGATCTCAGCACGGACGAAGTGATTTCCGTGCAGGCGCACGCCGACCAGAAAACGGTGGTGGACCTCTTCCACAAATACAACCTCGTAACCTTGCCGGTGGTGGATGAACGGTCCCATTTGCTCGGTATCGTCACAGCCGACGACGTGCTGGAACTGGTTGTGAATCGCCGGTGATAGGCGTTCCGGAGTAGCGCTCCCAAGTCCGGTTTTCAATATTTGTCCAGAGCAAAAGTCAGTTCAGATCCACGGCGCTCGCACCGTATCTCGTCATGATCAAGCGTCTAAGCCACTTTAGAACTCAGTTGCTCGTGTTCCTGGCCGTGGTCGGTCCGGGAATCATCACCGCGAACGTCGACAACGATGCTGGCGGGATTTTCACGTATTCGAACGCTGGAGCCACTTTTGGCTATTCGCTGCTATGGACACTGATCCCGGTAACGGTAGCGCTGATCGTCGTTCAGGAGATGGTGGCGCGCATGGGGGCGGTGACGGGCAAGGGGCTGGCCGATCTGATTCGGGAAGAGTACGGCTTCCGAATGACGTTTCTGGTGATGGTGCTCCTCCTCATCGCAGATCTCGGCAATACAATTTCGGAGTTCGCAGGCCTTGCTTCCGGCATGTCGGTGGTAGGCGTCAGCCGGTATATCGTGGTGCCCCTGGGCGCCGCGTTGGTCTGGGTGCTGGTGGTAAGAGGCACGTACCAGTCCGTGGAAAAGATCTTCCTGGTCGCTTGTCTTTTCTACATTGCCTATCCACTTTCCTGTTTTCTCGCGCACCCGCACTGGGCGGACGCCATAAAGGGAACGGTTGTTCCTTATGTGCGGTTTGATTCAAACTACCTCTACGTGTTGATTGGACTCGTGGGTACCACCATTGCACCCTGGATGCAGTTTTATCTCCAGTCAGCGGTCGTGGAAAAAGGCGTGAAGCTGAAGGACTATCGCCTCTCACGCTGGGACGTGATTGTGGGATGCATCATGACCGACGTGGTGGCGTTTTTTATTATCGCGGCCTGTGCGGCCACCATTCACGTTACAGGCCACGGCCAAATCAAGGATGCGGGTGAGGCTGCCTTGGCTCTGCGGCCTCTCGCCGGCCGCGCCGCGAGCTACTTGTTCGCGTTTGGACTGTGCAATGCCTCTTTATTCTCCGCGTGCATCCTGCCTCTCGCCACGGCCTATTACGTCTGTGAGGGTTTGGGTGTCGAGTCTGGAATCAATAAGCGGCTCCATGAAGCTCCTTCCTTCTACGCCCTCTACACGACGCTCATCGTCCTCGGCGCGCTCGCCGTGATATTTTTAAGCCCTGAAAAGCAAATTCCTATTGCCCTCTTCTCCCAGGTCATCAATGGCATGCTGCTGCCCATCGTACTCATCTTTATGTTGCGTTTAGTGAACCGGGAAGACTTGATGGGAGACTACCGCAACAATCGGACCTTCAACATCATTGCGTGGGTGTGCTGCGTCACCATGATCGTGCTGACTCTGGTCTGGTTCGTGAGCACCTTCTTCCCGGGCCATTTGCCGGCGTGAGCCGACGGAGTTGGATCATGAATGGTACTCTGACCTTGTTTCGCGGTTCGCAACCTTTGGGCGACCACGCGCGCTTAGATCTGTTGCAAGCTGGTGTGCGAGCGGGACCGCGGCAGGAACGGGTAGGCGGTGAACTGACCTTGAAAGTTGGGCGCCCAGCGTCCAGGGATTTCGGTGCCGCAGCGAGGGCAAGCGCCGCGTGCGTTGAGACGATATTCGACGATGCGGTAGCCATAGCGGCCGATCAGCAGTTCGCCGCATTCGGCGCAATATGTGTTCTCGAGATCACCTACTTCGCCGGGAAGGTTTCCGGCGTAAATGTAACGAAGACCCGCCTGCTTCCCGATCTTCGCGGCCCGCTGCAGCGTTTCCGGGGAGGTGCTGTCTGGATCAGTCATCTTATAATCCTGATGAAAAGCCGTCACATGCCATGGGATGTCAGGTGATACAGCGGCCAGAAACTCCGTCAGCCGTCGCAGTTCATCATTGGAGTCGTTAAAACCCGGAATGAGGAGCGTCACAATTTCGAGCCAAAATCCCAGAGCGTGCAGGCGTCGAATGGTGTCAAGAATGGGTTGAATGCGACCGCCGAGCTGACGGTAGTGTCGGTCGTCAAAGCTCTTGAGGTCGACCTTATAAAGGTCGACCCAGGGGCGCAAATACTCAATCACCTGAGGCGTGCCGTTGCCGTTTGATACGAAGCCCGTCACCAAGCCGGCCGCCTTCGCCTCCTTGAATACCGCCACCGCCCACTCGCTGGTGATCAGCGGTTCGTTGTAAGTGCTCACTAGCACTCGCGCTCCCAGGCGCAAGGCGTCCCTCACTAATCCTTCCGGCGTTGTGGGTAACGGTGCACTCACCGCGGCCGGATCGCGGAGCGCCTGCGAAGTAACCCAGTTCTGACAGTAAGAGCAGTGCAGGTCACATCCCAGCATGCCGAAGCTGTAAGCGAGCGCGCCCGGGTAAGCATGGAAGAAGGGCTTCTTTTCGATCGGATCACATTGCACGCCTCCGACGTAGCCCCACGGCACAAACAAGGTGCCGTCTCGATTGAATCTGACCTTGCAGATGCCTAGCTGCCCTGCGGGGATGCGGCAGCCGTGCCCGCACGAGAAGCACTGCACCCAATTACCGTCACGCTTCTCGTAGACCTCACCTTCGCGGACGTTGCGCTCCAGGACTTCTCGCAGCGGAGCAGGCATGATGGCTCTCGATTCTTTCGTGTCCCTAACATCATTATAACGCTGTTCAGGCTCGGACGATGGTTCGGTTGCGGCGGGCCAGCCCGAGGCGCAGAGGCGGGTTTACCCCAACGCTTCATGACGTGCGCGAGAGAACGGCAGCAAAAAAGCCGTCCGTGCCATGTAGGCCAGGACGAGTCCGGAAATACCCGTCCTGGTCGAACAGCGGCGCGAACGCGGGCCACTCGCGGACAAGCTCCGCACGCGCCAACCGCCGGAAGCCGCTGGCCTCCGCAAGCACGCGTTCCACCACCTCATCGTTCTCTTCGCGCTCGAGTGAACAAGTGGCATAGATCAGCCGGCCTCCCGGCGCCACCAGAGGAAGAGCGCCGCGAAGCATTCGCGTCTGCAGTTCGGAGAGGCGAACGATGTCCTCCGGTTTGAGGCGCCACTTTATTTCCGGATTGCGCGCCAGCGTACCCGTTCCCGAACAGGGAGCGTCAAGCAGGATGCGATCGAAGGAAGTGGAGAAGGGCAGAGGCAATGAGGCGTCAAGCTGCACGCGATACCAACGCACCGCCTCGGGAATCACAGGGCTGACGAGTGCTTGCGTGCTGCGTAGACGGCGCGAGCTGAGGTCGCAGGCGATCAGCAAGCCTGATTTCAAATCGGCGGCAAGTTGGGATGTCTTCATGCCGGGAGCAGCGCAAAGATCGAGCACGCGCTGATGGACCTCAGGCTTCACTAGCGAGCCCACAAGCTGCGAGGCTTCGTCCTGAATCACAAGCCGTCCCGTCCGCCAGAGTTTCGTTCTCGTCACTGTGCCTCTTGAGATCACGCACGCTCGTGAAGAATAAGCAGACGGTTCCGCTTCGACACCCTCGCCGGCGAGTTCCCGCCGGATGGTTTCAACCCCATCTTGTGCGCTGACCAACCGGGCCGCTGTTCGTGGAGTTTCGAGGCTCCAGCGGGCGAGCGCTCGTTCGACCTCGACGCCAAAGCGTTGCTGCCATCTTTCAGCGAGCCAAGAGGGCAATGCAAGATTCAGCGGCTCGCTATCATCAGCCGCATTGCCCTCTTTACTTCGCAGTGGTTCGCACTTGCGAAGTACGGCGTTCACCAGGCCGGCCGCTGATCGCTTTCGTGCAGTCTTGGCCATCTCCACGGCTTGGTTGACCGCGGCGGATTTGGGGACGCGATCCAACCGGCGAATCTGATAGACGCCGAGCCGTAGGATGGTGACGATTTCGGGATCAAAATAGTCGAGCTCTCTGCCCGAGAGGCGCGTAATCCACGAATCGAGTTCGGTGCGACGGCGCAAAACGCCCAGCACCAATTCTGTTGCCAGGCTTTGGTCTGGTTCGGAAAGCGAGGAAACGGCAGGAGCCCGTAAGAGGTCGGCGGCGAAATCGCGCCCGCGTTCTACTCGCTGGAGAATGTCATAGGCAACTCTGCGCGCCGGCGAGACAGGCATGAGGCACCACCTCGGGCCGTTTACGATTCCGGTGCTCCCAGCTTTTCAGGCGCAGACAAGTGGATTCCATTGAGAAAGTCGCGGCCGGACACGCTGCGGCGGCCCTCCACTTGCACCTCAATCAGCTCCAGAACAGACCCACGCCCGCAGGCCGCGAGCAGTCTGCCGCGCTCACCAAGCAACGTTCCGGGTTGCAGGGTTGAGGCCGGCATTGCGGCCACCGCAGACTTCCATACCTGAAGGCCTTTTCGCCGGAAGACGGTGTAGGCGCCTGGCCAAGGATACAAACCGCGCACGCGGCGCTCGATCTCCTCAGCCGAGAGCAGCCAGTTGATGAGCCCGTCCTGCTTCTTCAGCATCGGCGCCAGCGTGGCCTGACTGTGGTCTTGCAACTGGGGTCTGATGTCGCCGCGATCGAGCCGTTCCAGCGTTTCCGCTATCAGTTCGGCGCCCACCAGGCTGAGTCGCTCGCCGAGCGTCTCCGTGGTGTCATCGGAGCGAATTTCCACCTCGCGGGCCAGTAACATGTCTCCGGTATCAAGGCCGGCGTCAATCTTCATGGTGGTGACACCGGTGCGCTGCTCGCCGCGGATAATCGCCCAGGCGATAGGCGCGGCGCCGCGGTACTTGGGCAGGAGCGAGGCATGGAGATTGATGCAGCCGAGGCGCGGCAAGGCGATCATCCAGCCAGGCAGAATGTGGCCGTAAGCCACCACCACGATGGCGTCCGGACGATATTCGCTCAGGAAGGCCCGGCTGAACGGAGTCTTGAGCTTGTGGGGCTGAAACACGGGAAGCCTGCAATCCAGGGCGACTTGCTTCACAGGAGAGGCCTTCAAGCCGTAGCCCCTGCCGCTGGGCTCGTCGGGATTGGTAACGACAAGCTCGATCTCGAAGAGCGGGCTCGTCAACCTTTCGAGCGCCGGCACGGCGAATTTCGGAGTTCCACAGAAAATCAGCTTCATGATTCTGCGGGTGCTGGAGCCGGCCTCACCATTCCCCGGCCTTCGTCAGCTTCCGGATCTTGCGCTTGATAGAATCACGCTTCAGCGGGCTGAGATGCTGAATGAAAACAATCCCGTTCAGATGGTCCGTTTCGTGACAGAACGCACGGGCCAGCAGCCCTTCGCCCGTCATGGTGAAAAACTCTCCGTGAATATCCTGTGCCCGGACGGTGGCCCGCGCCGGGCGTGGTGTGTCGGCGCGAAAATCCGGCAGACTGAGGCAGCCTTCTTCCTGCATCTGCCGGCCCTCGATGGAAACGATCACAGGGTTGGCCATGACCAGTTTGGCGCCCGGCGGTTCACCCACATTCGTGTCGATGACGCAGAGGTGCTTCGAAATGCCGATCTGCGGAGCGGCCAGTCCCACGCCGTGCGCGGCGTACATGGTCTCAAACATATCCGCTACGAGCTTTTCGAGATCAGCGTCGAACGCCGTGACGGGCGCGGCAACTTTCCCCAGGACTTCGTTTCCATACTTGACAACCGGATAGATCATAGTGCCTTGCACGAAAAACGTCGCGCCGCTGTGCTTTCTGGTTTAAGAGATTCCCCCGCTGCACTGGGAATGACACGCTTACCAGGTGCTTTTTTTCGACCCCCTAGCGAAGTCTTCGACCTCAAACCGAGGAGGCAGTCTTTGACAAAAAGTGTGAACCAAATCGCCGAGAAAGTTCGGCGTTCCGGTTTCCTAGTGGGAACAGGCCGACTCGCCTGACCCCGACCAGAACCGCAGCGCCGTGGGGCTGCGCTTTTCGGTTTCTCACTTTTCTCACCAACCGCTCCTTTATTTTCAATAACCTAACCCGGCGGAGCCGGAACCAAACAGGTCACAAGTCGAAAGTCGACGGTCGAAAGTCAAAAGTTGGACACTTTCGAAATCTCATTCCGAGGCGCATGAACAAAGGGCCAAATCGAGGTGGCCCAAAATATTGTGACAGAAAACGGCACAATCCTACGACAAAGGTACTAACGGTTTCGTTCGGTAATTTTGCTGTCGAAGACCGTTGTGTGTCTAGTAATTATGTCATGCGGACTACCCTCAAAGTCACCGACGTAGCCTACGGCGCGCACCTTGCCGCCACAATTTCTCCGCTAAGAATCCCGGGTCCCCAGAAACTTGCCACGTTTGTTCAGATCTTGATCTGATCACACGTCTAGAAGCGGCGGAGTTGTTCCTGGTAGCCTTGAAAATTCCTTCGTGTTTCCTCCACGGAATCTCCACCGAATTTTTCCAGGAAGGCCCGGGCCAAAATCAGGGCCACCATCGCTTCGCCGGCCACGCCAGCCGCCGGTACGACGCAAACGTCCGAGCGCTCGTAGCTGGCCTTCACGCTCTCGCGGCTCTCAAAGTTTACGGATTCCAGCGGACGACGCAGCGATGAAATCGGTTTCAGATAGCCTCGCACGACAATCGATTCGCCGTTCGAAATGCCGCCTTCAATCCCGCCAGCCCGGTTCGACTTTCGTGTGAAGCGCGCGTGCCCACGATCGTAACCGATCTCGTCATGGACCTCTGAGCCGAACCTCCCCGCGATCTCAACACCGTTGCCGATTTCGACGGCCTTCACGGCCTGGATGGAGGTGACAGCCTGCGCCAGTTGGCCGTCCAGCCGCTCGTCCCATTGGGCTGTGGAACCAAGACCGGGCGGAGCGCCTCGCACGACCACCTCGAAAATCCCTCCTACCGAGTCCCGATTCTCCGTGGCCTGGTCAACTTCCTGCTTCATGCGAGCCTCGGTTTCAGCGTCGACGCAGTTCAGGATGATTTCTTCCCGGTCTCGCAGAGCCAGAATCTCATCAAAACTTACGGGGCGCGCCTCCAAGGCGACGTGTCCTACTTGAACCACGTGACTCGCGATTTCAATTGCGAACTCGCGCAGGAATAGTTTGGCCAGGGCGCCCACGGCGACCCGCGCGGCCGTCTCGCGGGCGCTGGCCCTCTCAAGCACGTAGCGGGCGTCGCGGAAATTGTACTTCAGACATCCGGCCAAATCAGCATGGCCGGGTCGCGGCTGAGACAGGGCCCGGTAATGCTCGCGCGCTTCCGGGTTCGCCTCCACCGCCATGGCTTGGGACCAGTTCTTCCAGTCATAGTTTTCGATCAAAATCGTGACCGGTGAACCAATCGTTTCGCCGTGCCGAACGCCCGAGAGAAACTGGGCGCGGTCAGACTCAATCTTCATGCGCCCGCCGCGACCGTAGCCTCCCATGCGGCGCTTCAGTTCGCGATCGACATACTCGAAGTTGACAGAAAGCCCGGCCGGCAGACCCGCCAGGATAGCCACCAGCGCCTGTCCGTGAGATTCTCCGGTTGTGTAGAAGCGTAGCATCAGGGCCAGGGCTCGGCCTCGGCACTCCTTGCCTTCTTACGAGCCTGGACGTCTCTCAAAGGCATGATTTGTGATCTTAGCGAAAAGCAGCCGAACTGGTCAAAGAACGTACCGATCAAGGGACTCCAGACGGACGACTTCCGGGGTTATACTACAAAATTGTCCGTCCGGCCCAGGAAAGGCGTCCGGTGCGATATCTGATATTGAGTGATATTCACTCGAACCTCGAGGCTTTCGAGAAATGCGTGGCCATGGCCAGCGGCCACTACGACCAGGTGCTTTGTCTTGGCGACCTGGTAGGCTACGGGCCGGACCCCAATGCCATTGTTGACGCCGTGCGGGGGCTGGCTTCGGTTACCATTCGCGGCAACCACGACAAAGCCTGCGCCGGAATTACCGACGCTGAGGATTTCAATCCGTTGGCCCGCACGGGCACCTTGTGGACCCGGCAGCAACTGACAGCGGCAAACCTCGCCTGGCTGCAAGACTTGCCGCCGGGACCGTGCGAGGTGGCGGGATTCGAGCTTGTGCATGGATCACCTCGCGACGAGGATGAGTATCTCGTAGAGTCTTACGACGCGCCCCCTGCTTTCGAGGAGGCTTCGGCAGCGGTGGTCTTTTTCGGCCACACGCACTTGCAAGGCGGTTTCGTGTGGAGCCCCGACGGCAATGCGCAACCCATCCCTTGTTATGGTCTTGCCAACGGCTCGCCGCTGACATTGCACATCGACGAAGGATCGCGATACCTCATCAATCCGGGCTCGGTTGGTCAACCTCGCGACCGTGACTGGCGCGCAGCATTCGCCATCTTCGACTCGGACCAGCGTCTGGTGGAGTACTATCGCGCCTCCTACAACGTGCTGACGACCCAAGACAAGATGAGAAAGGCCGGCTTGCCCGAGCCTCTCATCACCCGCTTGCAGTTCGGGCGCTAGCATATCGCGGACCTCAAAATCCAACATAAACCGGCGTAAATGCGGGCGGCCCTTGATTCCATTCGGCCGGCATATGATCAAAAGTGATGTGCAGGTTGCGGCTCTCGCCTGGCTTGAGCGGCACAGTATTCTCGGTCACAGGGCGGCTGACTTGCTGCAGCACCACCTGGTTCATCATGTCTTCAAACGCAAGTTGCAGGTCTAACTGGCGCACGGTTCGTGAACCCCGGTTGACGACGTGAGCGTCCAGGTAGGTCTCGGTGGTTCCAAGCGGAGTCTCGGCCGCGCTCATGCGGGCGTCAATCACCTCGATTTGCCCTAGGTAGGCTTGTGCTTCCGCGCTCAAAGGCGGGCGGACGGCGGGCCGTGTGAGCCGCGCATGCATCAGCCACGCCACGCCCGCCAATAATGCCGCAATTCCAGTCGAGATTCCGAAGATGAGCGGCAGCAGGGACCGGCCGGCGTCGCTTGCCGGCCGAATGAACTTGTACCTGGCTGCGGAATTTTCCACCACGTCTCTACACTCCGGCCACGGTTAGTCCCTCCACCAGCAGCGTCGGAGCCGCCAGCGAACTTCGAAACTCAAGGTCTGAGCCGATAACCCCGATGTGGTTCAGCATCTCCGCCAGACTCCCGGCGATGGTGACTTCGTCAACGGGATAGGTAAGCTCTCCGTTTTCGATCCAGAGGCCCACGGCTCCCCGCGAGTAATCGCCCGTGACCACGTTCACGCCCATCCCGATCAGCTCCGTCACGTAAAAGCCGCTCTTCACCGAGCGCAAAATCTGCTGAGGTGATTGCGCTCCCGGTGTCAGATAAAAGTTCTTGGGTCCCACGCCCGGAGGCCCCGTCACTCCGCGCGAGGCGTTGCCGGTGGTGCGCAAGCCAAGCTTGCGCCCTGAATAGGTGTTCAGCAGATAGCTGCGCAGCACGCCGCGCTCAATCACCGGCGTCACCGAAGGCGCCACGCCTTCATCATCAAACGGGCGTGAACCGAAACCGCCAGGACGCAGGCCATCGTCCAGAACGGTGATGTTGTCGCCGGCGATCTTTTCCCCGAGTTTGCCCGCCAAAAACGAGGCGCTGCGATAGATCGCGTCTCCACGCACGGCTTCAAAAATGTGCCCGAGGAGAGAGCGCGCGGTTTCGGGATCAAACACCACGGGAACCCGGCAGGTGGACACCTTGCGCGCACCGAGGCGCCTCACCACGCGCGCCGCGGCTTCGCGGCCTACCGCCTCAGGATCGCGCAATGCCGATGCGCTGCGGCCCACGGCGTACCAGTAATCGCGCTGCATGCTCGCGTTGCCGTTCGCGCCTTCCTGGGCTACGGGCACCACCGAAATGGAACCAAATGACGCTTGATAACTACCCACAAAACCGAGCGAATTGGCATAGGCCTTGGCGCCAAGGCCGGTTTCAACACCCGCGCCTTCAGAATTACGAATGCGAGCGTCTGCGCTGAGCGCTGCTTCCTCCGCCCGGCGCGCCAACCCGATGCGCTCCTCGGCCGAGATTTCGGCGAGATCCGGAGAATAGAGCTCGAGGTCGCCGGAGTAGCGCCCGAGTTCCGCGGCCTCCGGCAGGCCGTTCGCAGGATCTTCGGACGTGACCTTGGCCATGGCCAAGGTTCGCTCCACGAGCGTCTGCAAGGAATCGCTTGAAAAATCGCTCGAATAGGAGCTGGCGCTGCGCGTTCCGAGAAACACGCGCAAGCCTAAGGCCTTGGAGGCGGCTTCCTTGAGGTTTTCGATCTTGCCGAGACGAACGGTCGTGGAAAACTCATCGCCTTCCCGCACCGTGGCGTCCGCCGCTGTGGCCCCGGCTTTGATGGCGCGCTCTACGAGGTCTTGCGCGATTTGTTCGAGCTGGTCCTGTGGCATTCGTGGGTCCTTATCAGTGGTTAAACGGACTCTTTAGCGCGTCCCCGATCCGCGAAAACGTCTTCATGATCTCGTCGCAAGTGAGCGTCGCCGTCCGGTCCGCCGTCTTAATTGTGGCCCCCGCCTGCAACACCGGCTGATTCACACTGCCGCGCGTAATATCGACAAAGCTGGAGCCGAGCAGACCCGTGGTGCCGACGCTAGCCTCCGAGTCGGCGCGGATCACCGGTTGAAACCTCTTGGCAATTCTCATCGAAACTTCGACTGGCTTGTCGCCCGTCGGTACGAGACCAATGTCCCATACACGTCCCACCTGCACACCCGCAACCTGCACGGGGTCCTTCACGTGAAGGCTGCCCGGCACCGCCAAATCGGCCTTGAGAACGTAGGAAGGCGTGAAGAACTCCCAGCTATACCGGGAACCGACGACGCCCGCCACAAATCCCACTCCCAGCGCGAGCAAGATTGTGATGATTCGCCGGAATCTGCTGAGGGACAAGCCACCCGCTTGGTGCAATTCGGCCATGCGAGACCCTCGCTTCTGTCCCCTCTCGACCCGGATGCGGGGTTCGTACCATTTCGCTCCGGCCCGACCGCTAACTCCAAACGACTTGCGCGACCGACCGCACATGCGACGCCCGGGTTCGTTTTGGGTTCGTTTCAGGTTCGTTTATGCTTTTCTGCCAGCCAATCCCCCAAATCTTGGGTTCGTTTAGGTTCGTTTTGCAACGTCGTTTAGGGCCGTTTTTGGGACTTATCAGTAATCAAATCAGGTGATTAAGTGTTTTGGGTTCGTTTTTCAAACTCGTTTCGCGAAAACCCGGATTTGTTGAAGTAAACACATCGCTATCAATCACATATCGTTTTGGGTTCGTTGATGCACACCCTATACCCCCCGGGGGGGCCACACCCCGCGCCGACTGGAAATCCGACGCGGCCGACCGCTCTTCTGCAACATCGGAAGCCAGGAAAGCCCACGCCCACGTGTGCCTTACACAAACGACGTCGCCGCCCGCGGCGCTGTTCCACCCACCGTGAGGCTGCTCACCTTCAGCGTTGGGATGCCCACGCCCACGGGCACACTCTGACCTTCTTTGCCGCAGGTGCCGATGCCAGTGTCGAGCTTGAGATCGTGACCCACTGCGGTGACTCGCGTCAGGACTGTGGGACCATCGCCAATCAGAGTCGCGCCTTTCACGGGCGCCGTGACTTTGCCATCTTCAATCAGGTAGGCCTCGGAAGCTGAGAACACGAACTTGCCACTTGTGATGTCCACCTGGCCGCCACCAAAGTAAACGGCGTAGAGTCCCCGCTTTACGGAGCGGATGATGCCCTCGGGGTCGTCGGTGCCCGCCAGCATGTAGGTGTTGGTCATGCGCGGCATGGGGATATGCTCGTAGCTCTCGCGGCGTCCGTTGCCGGTGACGCTGGTCTGCATGATGCCCGCGCTCAGCTTGTCTTGCAGGTAGCCTTTCAGGACGCCCTTTTCGATGAGGACGTTGTGCTGGGTGGGCACGCCTTCGTCATCCACGTTGAGGGAGCCGCGCCGGTCCGGAATAGTCCCGTCGTCAACCACCGTGCAGATGTCCGAAGCCACCCGCTGGCCAATGCGTCCGCTGAAGGCAGAGATTCCCTTGCGGTTAAAGTCAGCTTCGAGGCCGTGCCCGATGGCTTCGTGCAGCAGAATGCCCGGCCAGCCGGGACCCAGCACCACCTCCATCTCGCCTGCCGGCGCCTCCTGGGCGCTGAGCTGCACAATCGCCTGGCGCGCGGCTTCCTTAGCGAAGTACTCGGGCGAGCGATCGCCGGCGAAGAATTCGAGCCCTACGCGTCCCCCGCCGCCGCTTGAGCCGGACTGGCGGTTCCCGCCGTCCTGAGCGAGCGCGAACACGTTGAGCCGCACCAGCGGCTGGAAGTCCGTCACCACTTTGCCGTCCGATCCTGCGATGAGCACGTGGCGGATCTGGTCAGCGTAGCCCACCCGCACCTGGCCGATGCGGCTGTCATAGGCGCGCGCCGCTCGGTCAGCACGGGTCACCAGGTCGAGCTTAGGCTCCAGACCCTCATCGGTAGGAGCATGCATTACAGGGTAGAAATTGTGCGGCGGCTCAAGCTCGCTCAAACCAACCGTGGAGACTCGCGCCGGGCCGCTGGCGATGCGGGCTGCGATGCGGGCGGCCTTCAGAATGCGCTCCGGCGCCAGATCGTCGGAGTAGGCATAGCCGGTCTGCTCGCCCGCCACCACGCGAATGCCGCAGCCTACCGAGATGCCTTCGGTAGCGGTCTTCACCAGGGACTCGTCTACCAGAATCGAAGTGGTCGTAGTGTGCTCAAAGTAGAGGTCAGCGTAGTTGCCGCCTTCAGACAGCGCCTCGGCGAGATAGCGCTCCAAGTCGGTTTCGGCTAGGCCATAGCGTTCAAAGAAAAAACGGTCTGACTGACTCATAATGACTCGGTCTCACCTGGAGGCGGCGCGGCGATTGCGCGGCCGAATTTCGAGGTAATCGATTGGACCCTGAAGTTTTATGATAGGCGCGCGCCTACAGAAGGGTCAAGGTGCGGCACGACGTACTTACGACGTACTGACGCGAAGCACGCTAGCCGCCTGCCTGGGCCCGCGCTCAGGCAGGCATCTCCCTGCGGTAGAGGAACTGAAAGAACTCCTTTCCCTCGCGCAGCCTCCGTTTCATCATCTCCGGGCTTGTCATCATTTCCCGTACGAGCGAGGCGATCTTGGCGGGACGGAAGTAGAAGCGCTTGTACATGGTCTCAAGGGCGCGGAAGATCTCGCTGTGAGAGAGATTCGGAAAGTGGAGTGGGGCGATCTGCAGGCCTCGCTCGTCCACCAGTTCGGCGTGCTCCCGGTCGAGCCAGTTATTTTGGACGGCCTGCCGGTAGAGCTCGGTTCCGGGATAGGGCGCCGCCAGCGATACCTGGATGGTATGAGGATTGATGTCGATGGCGAAGCGGATGGTCTCCTCCAGCGCCTCGGGCGTCTCGCCGGGAAGCCCCACGATGAAAGTGCCGTGGATGGTGACACCAAGGTCATGGCAATCCTGAGTGAACCGCCGCGCGATGCTCACCTTCATGCCCTTCTTAATGTTGTTGAGGATTTGCTGGTTCCCGCTCTCGTAGCCCACCAGCAGGAGGCGCAAGCCATTCTCCCTCAGCACCTCCAGCGTGCGGCGCGGCACGTTAGCCTTGGCGTTGCATGACCAGGTGACGCCGAGCTTGCCGAGGCCTCCCGCAATCTCTTCCGCTCGCGGCAGGTCGTCGGTGAACGTATCGTCGTCGAAAAAGAACTCCTTCACCTGCGGAAAATGCCTGTGGGCCAGCGCGATTTCCTCGATGACGTTCCCCGGTGACCGCGTCCGGTAACGATGCCCGCCTACGGTCTGCGGCCACAGGCAGAAGGTGCACTGTGAACGGCAGCCGCGGCCCGTATAGAGGGACATATAGGGGTGCTTGAGGTAGCCGATGAAGTAATCTTCCACGCGCAGGTCCCGCTTGTAAACCTCGGTGACGAACGGCAGCTCATCCATGTTCTCGAGCATCGCTCGCGGTGGATTGTGGGTGATGGCGCCGGAGGCCGAGCGAAAGCTGAGGCCGGCGACGCGATCCAAGGGCTTGCCCTCGGCCACTTCCTTGATGGTGAAATCGAATTCCTTGCCACAGACGAAGTCCACCGCGGGCGTTCTAAGGCCCGCAACAGGATCAACAGCAACCGCAGCCCCCACCAAGCCAATCTTGAGCCGAGGATTCGCCTCCCGGAAAGCTTCGGCAACTTTGAGGTCCGACGCCAAAGAGGGTGTGGACGTGTGCATCACCAGGAGCTCATATTCCGACGCCAACGGCAAAACGTCAGCCAGACGAAGGCCAGCGGGAGGAGCGTCTACGAGCTTGCTATCCGGGACGAGCGCCGCCGGCTGCGCCAGCCAGGTGGGATACCAGAATGAGCGCACTTCCCGCCGCGCCTGGTAGCGCGAGCCAGCCCCGCCGTCGAAACCCTCGAAGCAAGGGGGATGCAGGAATAGAGTCTTCATCACGGCCGAGGTCTCGCGCCTGGAACGACATTGCCAACGATGATGCGGGGCGGCAACACTCACCCGTGTGCCCGTGCAGAAGTTCGCGTCGGCATGCATCGTATACTACGATGTCGCAGAGACATGAGGCAAGTCAATTGAGGGGTAGAGGGGTAGTGGGTCAGGTTTGACGTAGGGGCGGCCCTTGTTGCCCGCCCATTTCAGGGCAGTCTTGTTACTTGGGCGGCCACAAGGGCCGCCCCTACGTCAAACCTGACATCGATGACCGAGTCTGGAGGACTTGAGTGCTTTTGACGGCGCTCCGATGGCTGGCCCTGGCAGCCGCGGCTGCACCCTTCGTCTATTACCTGGCCGCCGTGATCTGCGCGCTGGGCTTCTTCCGCAGACGCGATGAGCCGGTTCCCGACTTCTGCGCTCCGGTCAGCATCCTGAAACCGATGCGCGGGTTGGATCGGGAAACATACGAGAACCTCGCCAGCCTTTGCCGGCAGCGATATCCCAGTTACGAATTGCTGATTTGCGTGGAGAACGCCAACGACGCTGCGATACCGGTCATCCAAAAGCTGGTCGCCGATTTCCCCAACATCGCCATCCGGCTCTTGATAGGTTCTTCGGCATCAGGCTCCAACAACAAGGTAAATAAACTGAGCCGGCTGGCTGCCGAAGCGCGTTACAACCTGTTCGTGGCCAGTGACAGTGACATCCGCGTGGACCCCGACTATTTGAGCCGCGTTGTTCTGCCTTTTCGCGATCAAGGCGTGGGGGCCGTTACCTGCCTCTACCGGGGAGTGGCGAGTCCAGGCATCTGGTCTGAGCTGGAAGACGTGGCCCTAACGGCGGATTTCCTGCCCGGGGTACTTGTTGCCCGGAAGCTAGGCGTCAAGTTTCTGCTAGGCGCCACCATGGCCGTGGGCCGCCAGGCCTTGGACCAAATCGACGGCTTCGAAGCTCTCGCCGACGCCGCAGCCGACGATCACGAATTGGGCAGCCGCATCGCGGCCTGTGGCTATCGAGTGGAATTCGCCCATACGACGGTTGAAACGGAGTGCTGCTCGCGCAGCTTCGCCGACTTCTTCCGGCAGCGATTGCGCTGGGCGGTGGTCACGCGCGAATCCCGGCACTGGGGCCATTTCGGATTTCTGTTCGCACAGGGCCTGCCTTGGACGATCGTCGCTGCCGCTGTTGCCCCTTCGCGAACCATCGCGGTGGCTTACGTGGCTGCCTACGTCGCTCTGCGACTCGCTTCGGCATTCACCGTTGGAGTCTGGGGGCTACGGGACTCGATTCTCAAAAGAAAATGGTGGCTGGTGTTCCTGGGCGATGCCTTTGGTTTCGTGGTCTGGTTCGCCAGCCTGTTCGCGAGGCGCGTGGTATGGCAAAACACAGTTTACGAGGTTCGCAATCGGCACTTGATTTCAGTGGCGCCCAAACGGGATGAAATTGAGAAGCGGCGCCGGACTAAGCAGGAAATCTCGACCACCTGAGCGGTTCACTTCTTGCTCACCGTAACGGTCCGAATCGCCACAACACAAACGGATGTAGGGCTCCGGTTTGGCCGTGGTATAGTTCGATCAAGGAATGATGCACATGAGTCGCAACGAGCTACTTTCGCGCATCAGCAGCGCACAAGGCGAAACCGGGCTAATATGTCTTTACGTTTCATTTACGCTTGCCGCGCCAAAACGAGACCAGTGCTAGCTGGGGTTCATACTCCCGCGAAGGCTCTATTCGTTAGCTGCGCCACGTCTCTCGGCGTGGCCCTGGTCCTTGGCTCCGGCCTCCTCTTTCCCCGCACCGACGATGGCCAAGACGATGGCCAAAGGGTTGCGCACGAGGCGACGAGGCTCAATCAAAGGGGACTCGACCATCTGCACAAGAAGGAATACGACCAGGCCATCGCCAGTTTCCGGCAGGCCCTGCAAGTTAACCCGGAGTATCCGGACGCCCTCGACAATCTCGGCAAGGCCCTCGATGCTGCTGGCAAAGACTCGGAAGCGATAGTGGAGTTCGACAAGGCCATCAAAATCGCTCCGGAGAATGCCGCCGCGTATGCCGATAAGGGACTGGCTCTCTACAACCAAGGAAAATACGAGGAGGCCGCTGCCTCCTACCGCCAGGCGATCGAACACCATAAGGACTTTTCCGCAGCGCAAAATGGACTGGGCGCGTCGCTCTTGCACCTGGGCAAGAACGAAGAAGCCATCGCGGCCTTCCGCTCCTCCATCGCCAGCAATCCCAAAAATGCCGATGCGTTGGAGAATCTCGGTTCGGCGCTGCTCGAGGAAAGTAAGGCGGCAGAAGCCTTGCCGTTTCTCCGCAAAGCTCACGCATTGCGCCCGGACTCGCCGGGGGCGCTCGAAGCCTACGGTTCGGCACTGGATCAAGCTGGACAGACAAACGAAGCAATCTCGGCCTATCACAAACTCACCAGCAAGTATCCCGATCAGCACGCGGCTTGGGCGCACCTGGGGTATCTGTATTACAAGTCTAAACGTTACGACAAGGCCGTATCGTCACTCGAAAAAAGCCTGGCGCTCAAGCAAGACCAACCGGATGTGCTGGTAACACTCGGTTTGGCTCAAGCCGATCAGGGCAAACTGGGAGAAGCGGTCCAATCTTACCAAAAGAGCCTCGCCCTCAAGCCGGATGAATTCCATGCGCTCTACGGTTTGGCGAATGCGTATTACGCACAGAAGGATTACGCCCAGGCTGCGGCCGCGTACGAAAAGGCATACGCGCAGAAGCCGGACGATGCCGGGGCTCTAGTCGGCCTTGGTGCTAGCCAATTAGCAGCTAATAGGTTCGAGGACGCTGTCAGGACTTACCAGAAACTCGTTTCGATGAAGCCGGATGATGCGAACGTCCGATTCAATTTCGGCGCGGCTCTGTTCAACTCGGGAAACTACCAAGGAGCCGCCGACAGCTACCGCGAGGCCGTGCGCCTCAATCCGACCCTGGCCCATGCCCATTACAATTTGGGCTTGGCGCTGCTCCGTCTCAATAACGCCAGATCCGCGCAGGCCCAGTTTGCCGAAGCGCATCGCCTCGACCCTAGCCTCAATCCCCCCTCAAAGTAGGTGAGCATAATCTGGCGGTCTTAATTAGGCAAAGTGTTTTAGCCCATTCCTCGTCAGCGCGGCCCGGCCCGGCCGCGTGTTGCGATGACCCCGTCCGCGTGTTCGTAAAGCTCCGCGTACGAATTGCCCCATAAAGCCCTGTTGAGCGCAGATTTCTGTTGACTCTCTGGATAAGGTGCGATACTAACCTAGTTAGTACACTACAGAGGCCCGGGCGATGATTCGAACTGGTCAGCTACATGGCAAATTCTTTGGCCTTCCGGGGTCGCATCGTTGTTCTCTAAGCCCACCGCACCTCCCGTTTTCACGGCTACTACTCGGCGAGAGGCAGGGCGGGAACGGCGCGATTGGCCGGGGGAGGGTGTCTCAAAAAAACGAGAAATGAAGGATGAACCCACGATCTTATTCATAACAAAGGACCGGTTTTGCGAACCCACGATGTTGATGAAAACACAAATAGTTATCTTGGATATGCCACGATGTTTATGATAACAAACACCGTAGCTGAATACGACCATCACTTAAGAAGCGGTTGCGCCCCACAGCAGCCAAAGAAGAGCAGCGAATATTCTGCCAGCTCGTTTCGCAGGGCCTCAAAATTTAAGAAAAGACCATCGAAGCCTAAGAGTCTTTTAGAATCAACACGTTTTGTCAAGGATCCCATCAAGCCTTTGATTCTAAAATCTTTACTATCTTTATTCCGTCATCTTATTGATGGTAAAACACTTATCTACAAAAATCGATGCCGTATTCCGAGCGAACCCGTCAAGCTTTGATTCTAAAGAGCATTATTATTCGTATCCCGTCATCTAGTGGATAATAGAGCGCTTATCGAGTTAGACGAACTCATTGCCAAGGAGGCGGGGGTCGACTCTTCGAAAAGCCCCATGCGAAGACCTTGCCTTCAATTTCCGCCCTCTCGGCGACGGCCCGAGCGTTCGACGGGGGCCGCTGGTTGTGACGGCATTGGCATTTCAAACCGATTCTCGTTGGGTAGTGGGTCACTTTGAAATTCTCACGGCACTTTGTTTACCTGTCATTCCCGCGCAGGCGAGAATCCACAAAGAATAGAGGCCCTATCCTCTGGATTCCCGCCTGCGCGGGAATGACAGGTGGAGGTGCCGAGAGAAACCTGAAACTGACCCACTGCCTCGGGTTGCGCTCAGAGCCTGTTTCGCCTAATATCAGTTCATTGCTAAACGGCACGACCGAACGAGGAGGGTGACATGCGCCACTGCATCAATCGCCGTGAGTTTGTCCAAGGTTTGGGAGCCGCTGCCGCAGGATTGTGCCTCGGGCCGTCCGGCCTTTTCCCCGATAGCCTAGCCGCTCGGAGTGCGCCCACGGCTCCGGTCGCTGTCGCCAAGTGCGCGGAGTACGGTTCCGGTGTGCGCACCACCCTGGCCACCATGTTTGACCAGCTTGGCGGCCTCGACCGGCTGGTGAAGGGAAAGACGGTGGCGATCAAGCTGAACATGACGGGACAAGCCACCGATTACCTCGCCGGAATGCCACAGAGCATGACGCACTGGGTGCATCCGGACGTCATCGGCGCTACCGTCAGCCTGCTGGCTGATGCCGGGGCGCGGCGAGTGCGGTTGCTCGAGAGCAGTTTGAATCCGTCTCCGTCGCTCGAAGAATTTATGCTGAAGGCGAAGTGGAACCCGCGCGACTTCACGAGCGCCGCTCCCAACGTGGAATTCGAGGATACGAATTATGCCGGCCCCAGCGGAAAGTTTGTGCGCTTCACAGTGCCAGGCGGCGGAATGCTGTTCCAGTCCTACGATCTCAACCACTCGTATGCGGATTGCGACGTGTACGTCTCCCTGGCCAAGCTTAAGGAGCACGCGACGGCCGGCGTAACGCTCTCCATGAAGAATTCTTTCGGCATCACGCCCGCTGTGATTTACGGCAGCGGCGCCGGAATTGATGAACCGGCCAAGGTGGTGAAGGGATCGCGGGGGATGCTCCACGAGGGAGATCGCCAGCCTTCGAAGGTGGCGGCCGCGGAAAAGGATCCCTCCTCCCCGCGCGTTCCGGGCTTCCGTGTGCCGCGTGTGACGGTGGATCTCGCGGCGGCGCGCCCCATCCAGCTTGCCGTGATCGACGGCATACATACCATGGCGGGCGGTGAGGGGCCTTGGGTACCAGGCACCAGGCCGGTGCACGCCGGACTGCTGGTAGCGGGAACGAATTGCGTTACCGTGGATGCGGTGTCTACAGCGCTGATGGGCTTTGACCCGATGGCCGATCACGGAACAGCGCCTTTCGAGCACTGTGACAGCACCTTGAAGCTAGCGGAAGGACTCGGCCTTGGCACCCGGAACCTGAAAAACATCGAGGTAACCGGAGTCCCGATTGCCAAGGGGAGAGTGAACTTCAGGAGCGTGTAGGTTAGGAGAACGTACGACTTTTCGGAGTACTGTCATTTCGAGCGCCGCCGTGCCTTCCGGCGCCGTGAGAAATCTCGCATTGAGCAGTTGCATCAGTTCGAACGTTGAACGTGAGAGGGAACCCTAACCAAGGCGCGGTCAGGACGGACGGCCAGCCACGTGACGGCCCCCAGGGCGCACAGGATGGCGGCCACGATGAACGATGCCTGCCAGCCCAACCGTCCGGCAATTATGGGCGTAAACTGCGCCGTGACGGCTCCTCCCAGTTGCGCCCCCATATTCATCAGGCCCGAGAGCGTCCCCGAGGAACTTCCGCCCAGGTCTGCCGAAACGGCCCAATAGGAACTTTGCGCGAGATAGAGCGCGCCGGCCCCTCCGGCCAGCACCAGTGCAGCGCTGCTGGCCGCATGCACGGTGGAACCGAGCGCTACGAAAATCGCGGCCAGCGCGAGTCCCAGAAAGCCGACACCACACCGTCCCCACCAGCGGCCCGCGCGTCGCGAGATCACGTCAGCCACGAAGCCCCCGCCAGACGAGCCCACCGCCATGGCCACCAGAGGCAGCGCCGCGTAGAAGGCCCCGGCCTTCAAGTTGAGGCCGCGTTCGCGAGTAAGATAAATAAAGAACCAGCTAAAGAAAATGAAGGCCGTGTAGCCGAAGCAAAAGTAGCTGAACGTCAGGCTCCATACGTTCTTGCTGGTGAGGATCACGCGCCAGGGCAGCCTGGCGCCACCTGTACCCTTGGCCTGCGGAATCCCCTGCTCGATCAGGTCCAGCTCCAGTACGCGCACGCGAGGGTGTTCTTGCGGCCGGTTGCGAGCGAGCCACAACCAGGCGAGGCCGCTCCCGAGACCCAGCAGCGCGCAGACGTGAAACGAAGCCTCCCATCCGGCGCGAAGCATGATGGCGGTGATAAGCGGGGGAGCGAAAGCGGCGCCGGTGCCGACGCCGGCAAAGATAATCCCGTTGGCCAGGCCGCGCTCGCGAGAAGGAACCCAACTCGCCTGCCACCGGTTCGCCGCGGGATAGATCACCGCTTCGCCAATTCCCAAGAGGAAACGCACGCTCCACAGGACCGCGAGCGCGTGTGGAATGGTGGAGGGAACCGAGGCTGTGAGGCTGGTGAAGGCCGCCGCCCACAAGGCTCCGAAGGCCAGCATGCGGCGCGGTCCGAAGCGGTCCGCGAGCCAGCCGCCCGGGATCTGAAACAGCATATAGCCCAGGGGGAATCCCCCAAACACCAGGCCGAGCTGCGGATCGTCCAGCCGGAACTGACGCGCGATCAGGGCGCCGGCCACGGAGATGTTCACGCGGTCAAGAAAGCTGATGGCGCCCACGATGGCGATGGCGACCACCAAGAGCCAGCGGATGCGGCCGGGGCGGCCCAATCGAGCGGGGTTCGATTTCATACCTCAATCCATGGAAGGAATGCAAAGAAGGGCGCGGGATCGCATTCCCTGCGGTTCCGGTGACAGACTTCCGGGCCGGCCGCGCCGGGCCTGGATCAGGTATTCTACGGCAGACAACAGCTATGGCGCGAGGTTGGGAAAGCAAATCTGTGGAGTCGCAAATGGAAGCCGCCGCCGCGGCGCCGGCCAAGGCGTCTGGCGTGCGTCCCACGGCCGAGCAACTTGCCCGGCAGCGGGAACGGCAAAGCCTGGAACTCGCTCGGACGAAAGTCCAGCGGGACCTGGCCGTTGCCACGCACGACCGGCACCGTGAGATGCTGGAAGCCGCCCTCAAACATCTCGACGGTCAGATCGCGGAGCTAGCCTAGGCTGCAACGACGCGCCGCTCGCCCCCGGGCGAGGTCCGCGCGCCTCCTGCGCCAGGTCGCGAGGCGCCGGTGCCGCACAAGCCCTCAGTCTGCGAATCCGTCCGCCGTCTTCCGATGGCACCGTGGTATACTTTCATCTGCTTTTCGCAAAACGCAGCCACGCGGTAACAGCTTGCTCCGTGACCTCTCACTGCACGAAAAGCTTCTGATTGCCCGGTACTTCCAGGAAATGTTGGAATGGTTTACGAGGCGGTAAGAATATGATCCGTAGCATGACCGGTTACAGCAGCGGACGCACCGAAGAGCCCGCGTTCTCCCTCACGCTGAGCATCAAGAGCACCAACCATCGGTTCCTGGACTTGCAGCTCCGCCTGCCCGCGGCCCTGGAGGCGTTCGAGCCCGCCGTCCGGCGGATGGTGAAGGAACGCGTGGCGCGTGGGCACGTCGAAGTAACGGTCAACTTCGATCGCCTGGGGGCCCAACAACTCCAACTGAACCGTCAGTTGCTGGAGGGCTACGTGGCGGCGTGCGATGGAATTCGAACGCAGTTCGGAGTGTTGGCTCCTCCCGATCCTGTGGCGCTGCTGCGCATCCCTGGAATGGTTGCGTCCCCGGACGGCGAGCTGCCCGAAGAGATGAGGGAACGTGTGCGCACCGTTCTCGATCGCCTTTTGGAGCAGGCGCTCGCGGAGCACGAGGCCATGCGAGTGGCTGAAGGTGAAGCCCTGGAGCGTGACATCCAATCGAGGCTGGAGCGCGTGAAAACGCTCTCCGAAGGCGTGGCGGGCCTGGCGGGAAGCGCGCAGGATCTCTATCGCCGCCGGCTTGAAACCCGCCTTCAGGACCTTGTCGGCAACGAGCCAGGCTACCAGGCTTCCGCAGCCATGATCGACCAGGGACGCCTGGCGCAAGAGGTACTTTATCTGGTTTCCCGCTCCGATATCGCCGAAGAACTGACCCGGCTGGAAAGTCATTTGGGGCAAGCTGCGGCGCTGCTCCGCGAGAGTTCCGAGGTGGGTAAGAAGCTCGACTTCCTGCTGCAGGAGATGAATCGCGAGGCCAATACGATTCTCTCCAAGACGAATGACGTGCCGGAGGCGGGGCGCGAGATCGGTCGCCAGGCGATCGACATTAAAACTGAAGTTGAAAAACTCCGCGAGCAGGCTCAAAATATCGAGTAGGGAACGAGTAGCGATACCGAGTTGCGATATTGTCTCGCTTAAAAACAGGCTCTCCAGCGGGGAGCGTCATCGTGATCTCGGCGCCCTCCGGAGCCGGCAAGACAACGTTTATCAAGCGATTGCTTCGTTCGCTGCCGGGGCTGCGTTTCTCGGTCTCCCACACCACACGCCCGCCGCGTCCGGGTGAAAGAAACGGCCGTGAGTATTTTTTCGTTTCACGGCCGGTGTTTCAGCGAATGGTCGGGCGCGGCGAGTTTGTGGAGTGGGCTGAAGTTCACGGTAAGCTCTATGGCACGTCGTGGAAGTCGCTTCGCCAGGCTCAGACGTCGGGGGAGGACGTCCTGCTTGATATTGACGTGCAAGGGCATCGCCAGGTGCGGCGCCAGTTGCCCGAGGCGGTGAGCATCTTCTTGTTGCCGCCGTCTTTCGAGGAGTTGGAGCGCCGGTTGCGGCGCAGGGAATCAGGTACGGCGGCCCCCGCGGCGGAAACCGAGCGGCGGCTGGCCAACGCCCGACGTGAGATTCGCCACTGGCGCGAGTACGACTTTTTGATTGTGAATGACAAAATTGCCGCGGCGGACCGCTCGTTGAGAGCCGTGGTGACGGCGGCGCGGTCCCGGCGGGTGATCCAGCAGGACCGGGCGCGAGAGATCGTCAAGACTTTTGGAGGAAAAACGAAGAATGGATTCGTCTCAAGCTGACAGCAAGTATCGTTTTATTCTGCTCGCTGCCAAGCGGGCGCGGCAGCTTCAGGCCGGAGCGCGCCCTCTGATCCAGACCACTACTACACGGCCCACCAGGGTAGCCCAGCTTGAGGTTTCGGCGAACCTGGTGCCCTTTGAGAACCTCAAGCCAGACGCCGGCTCGGATGGCAAGGAACCGAGCGAAAGTTAACGAAAGAGCATGCACCATGCGCCTAGCGCTCGGAGTCTCGGGCGGGATCGCAGCGTATAAGGCGTGCGAACTGGTGCGTCTTTTCCAGGAACGCGGCCTTGACGTGCAAGTGGTGATGACCGCGGCGGCGCGGCAGTTCGTCTCGCCGCTCACCTTTGCCGCTCTTTCCGGACGCAAGGTGATCACCGAAGCTTTCGGTGAGGCCGCGGGCGAGGCCAACCTGGAAAGCGCCATTGAGCACATCGCGGTGGCGCAGTCGATTGACGCCCTTCTGATCGCTCCCGCTACGGCGGACGTGCTGGCCAAAATCGCGCACGGCCTCGCCGATGATTTCCTCACCACGCTGGTGCTGGCCACCAGAGTGCCCTTGCTGGTTGCACCCGCCATGAACGTGAACATGTGGGAGAACGCCGCCACTCAGGAGAACCTGGCGGTGCTGCGCGGGCGCGGTGTTAAGATCGTCGAGCCCGAGGAAGGCTACCTCGCCTGCGGGATGGTGGGCGCTGGCCGCCTGGCCGCGCTCGAGTCCATTGTGGCAGCGGTGGCTGCTACTCTCGGTCTGGCCGACGACTTTAAAGGTGAGACGCTATTGGTCACGGCGGGACCCACCGAAGAACCTATCGACGCGATTCGCTACATCAGTAATCGCTCTTCGGGGAAGATGGGCTACGCCGTTGCGGAGGCTGCGCGGCGCCGCGGCGCCGAGGTCATCCTGATCAGTGGGCCAACCCACCTCGAACCGCCTTCGGGGGTAACTCTTCGCAGGGTGCGTACCGCCCAAGACATGGCCGACGCAGTCCACGATCATCTTGCTGAAGCCACGATTGTCATCATGACGGCGGCTGTTGCAGATTTTCGAGCCTCTACCGTGGAACCTGGCAAGATCAAGCGTAACGCGGGCTCGCGTACGCTGGAACTTGAACCCACCGAGGATATCGTGGGTGAAGTCGCCCGCCGCCGGCAGCCTGGTCGGCTTGTGGTTGGCTTCGCCGCCGAGACGGACCACCTCGTGGAGAATGCGCGAGCCAAGGTGGTGTCGAAGAACCTCGACTTGATTGTGGCCAACGATGTGACACAGGAAGGGGCCGGCTTCGACGTGGACACCAACATCGTCACGCTCGTCTTCCCGGGTGGGCATGTTCTGCCGCTGGAGCGCATGTCCAAGCTGGACGTGGCCGGCCGCATTTTGGATGAGGTGGTAGCGCTTCGAAAGGTAGTGGCTGGTGTTTAGTGGTCAGTGCCAGTCCCAGAACGAGAGTGAAGTATTCAAGGACTGCTGACCCAAAGAGAATGCAATTGCGGGAGTGAAGAGTCAACGCACCACTAACCACTGCCCCACAATGATTCCCGACCGCCTGAAAGAAGAGATCACTGCTTGGCTGGAGTTTTACCAGGACCTCGGCATCGACGAGTTTCTTCTTCAGTCTCGAGAAGGCCAGAGGTTTGACTTGCTACCTGCGCGCGCAACGGAGGAGCCGCCAGAGGCGCAGCCCGAAGCCTTGACTCAAACTGTCGGCACCAGCGTCTTCCCAATCACCACCGCTGCAACTGTGACTCGGATCGAGGACACCCCGGCCGCCGCGCCTGTCCGGCCACCGACGGCGGCGCGGTCACTCAATCTATTCGAGTCTGAGTCGCCCCGTCGCCCAGAGCAAGAGACCTTGGAGGAGATTCGTACCGATCTCGGCGACTGTCAGCGTTGCAAGCTTGCGGCGGGACGGAAGCACATCGTCTTCGGGCAAGGGGATCCTCATGCGGAACTGGTCTTTGTCGGTGAAGGTCCCGGCGCCGACGAAGATGAGCAGGGCTTGCCATTCGTAGGTCGCGCGGGTCAGTTGCTCAATCGCATGTTGCAATTCGTCAGCATTCGTCGGGAGGACGTTTACATCTGTAACGTCGTCAAGTGCCGTCCTCCTGGCAACCGCACGCCGGAGCGCGACGAGGTGGACGCGTGCTCGCCTTTTCTCTTCCGGCAAATCGAAGCTATCCGGCCGCGCCTTGTGTGCTGCCTGGGCGCGCCTGCCGTCAAGACCGTGCTCGGTTTGAAAGACGGCATCCTGAAACTACGTGGCCGCTTCTATGACTTCGGTGGCGCAAAGGCACTCGCAACGGTGCATCCCGCCTACATCCTCCGCAACCCGCGCGAAGAGAGAATCCTGCGCGAGGACTTCGAGAAAATCAGAGATTTCCTGCGCGTCAAATAGTAATCGTTCGTGGAATCATTCATTAGCGGCCAAAGATGCGCGAAGCGGCTTGGAGTGCGGCTTAAACGCTTGTCATAGCGTTCGTCGAAAGAGCGCAGTAGCTGCGGCCATGGCGACGGCGGCGAATGCCAGCAAATATGCAAGGTCGCCATACACCGCAACCATGCCGGTGTTTTTGAGCAACAGACTCTTGAAGGCATGGACCGCGAAACTGAAGGGGTCAACGGTTGAGATGGCGCGCATCCAGGCGGGAAAGGCTTGAATGGGATAGACGGCGCCGCTGGGAAAAAAGAGCAGCGTGTTGAGAACTCCGAAGATGGCGCGAGGAATCAGCGGATCACTCACCCGCACCATGAGGAGGAACATCATGCTCACCAGGGCCAGCGACGTGGCCACGATCATGATAAACATTCGAACCATGCGCAACGGGTCGAAGGGCTGAGGAATGCCTGCGATCAGCGAACCGATGGTCATCAGCACGAAGCCGGCAAGAACTGCTTTGATCGCACCCGACAGGTTGAATCCCATGATCAGCTCAAACTTGCTGATGGGTGTTACCAAGTAGCCTTCGTGCAAGCCGCGCGCTTTGTCGTCGATGAAGATGATTCCGCCGCCGATCATGACCATCATGAAAATCGACAGCACAATCGAGCCGGGCAGCAGATACTGGATGTAAGGCACGTAGGGATAGATTTCGACAATCGAAAGCGTGGTCTGGGTGGCGATGGGGGGAGGAGGATTCTTCGCGTCATAGGCGTCCACCATCCCACCGAGAGTCCCCTCGAGTGTGGACGTCACAAACTGGTCCGTGTTGTCTTCCACCAACGCCACTTGCGGGGCTTTCTGCTCCAACATGTCACGGGAAAAGTTAGGAGGGATATTCAGGACGCCGTTCAGTTTTCCATTGTGCAAGTCCGTGAGAGCGTGTCCCAAGTCCGAATACTCAAAAGGTATCACGGTTTCGGCGTTGACGGTGATCGCGCTCAGCAGCTCCCGCAGGTTCACCGCCGCGCCCTGACCATCCTGATCCACAACGCCGATCTTCAGATGCTTGAGCTTGCCCCCGAAAGCGTAACCCAGCACCACGAGCTGCACGAAAGGAAAGATCAGCGAAAGCACGATGAGCACCGGGCTGCGCCGGAAGCGGCGAAGATCGCGTTCGATGAGGGCCCAGATTCGGTTCATAGCGGTTTCCGGTTGTCGGTGGTCGGTGGTCGGTTGTCAGCGGGCCGTCGTAGGCTTCCAGTTGCCGAAGACGGTTTGCTTCGTAAGTATCTCAGCATGCCGTTTAGCAGCCGTCCCACCTCGCCGGTGCGCGGTAAGACTTTCTCAGCATGAGTTGGTTCCAAGTAACCGAGCCTTTGTGCTATCTGTACGTGGGTCTCAACTTCGGCGCGCGATCCCAACGCGATGTGGAGGTGCGGTATGAACTCAGGGCGATGCTGGCGGCCGTGACCCTCAGCGATGTTTGCAGGAACCGACACAACCGCTCTCCGGAAGTGGCCCGACAGCCCGAACGTTTCGTACCGCGGAAAGCGCCGGGCGGCTTGATAGCACTCGACGACAAGATCCATCGCGGTTTGCCAGAGCTCGAGATCGCGATACGTTTTCGAACCCATGAAACTCCCTCCGGCAGCCGACCACTTCGAACCGATCAGCGAAAACCGACAACCGATAACCGACTACCGACAACCGTCAGCCCCGTCTCATCATAAACGGCGAATCGGCAACTGAGGGAGCCTGCAGCTCGTCGCGAAGCTGGCGTCCGGTGAAGTGCATGAAAACGTCGTCCAGTGTGGCCGACTGGACGGAGAGGGCGGTTACTGAGACGCCTTGCCGGCGGGCGGCCTCCACCAGCTCCACCGTTGTTCGCGGCCCGTTCCGTGACGCGATGCGGTAGACGTGATCATACAACGCGACGCTGGCGACCTCCGGCAACTGTTCCAGCGTTTGGAGCCAATCGGGCGGCGTTCCCGCGAAGCTCACCTCCAGCATGTTCTCGCCGGGGATCGACGCTTTTAATCGGAACGGCGTATCAAGCGCTACCAGCTTGCCATGATCCACGATGGCGATGCGGTCCGCGAGCTTGTCAGCCTCGTCCATGTAATGTGTGGTAATCAGGATCGTCAGGTCCCGCTGGCCCTTGAGGCGTGTGAGCATCTCCCACACCGCCACCCGCGATACCGGATCGAGCCCAGTGGTGGGTTCATCGAGGAAAAAGACCTTCGGCTCATGCACCAATCCCCGCGCGATTTCCAGGCGACGCCGCATGCCGCCTGACAAGAACTTCACCGGCTTATCCGCCCACTCGGTCAGGTCAACGGCCTGCAGCAAGTCATGAATCGCATGCTTGCGGCGCTCGCGGGGCACGCCGTAGAGCTTGGCAAAGATTGTCAGGTTCTCCTCCAGACTGAGATCGAGATCTGAAGTGGTGGCCTGCGGGATTACGCCGATCGACTTGCGTACCTCGTTGGGGTCCTGTCGAACATCAAAGCCGTTCACGCGAGCCGTGCCGGAGGTTGGCTCAATCAACGTGGTGAGCATCCGAATGAGGGTAGACTTGCCGGCGCCATTCGGACCCAGCAAGCCGAAGATCTCCCCTTCCGCCACCTGAAAGCTGATGTGGTCAACGGCGGTGAAATCGCCGAATCGCTTCTCGATTTGATCAACTTCGATGGCAGCCATTTCAAAAGCAGAGACGAGAGGCAAGAGACGAGAGACAAGAAACAAGGGCGAGGGACCAGTGACAGGTAGCAAGCACTCGTCTCTCGTCACTCGTCACTCGTCTCTGCTCTCTCACTTCTTGTCTCTCGTCACTAATCATTGTATCTTTCCCACGGGCACGGTCACATACGCGCTCATGCCCACGGCCAAGGCGCGGTCGTGATTATCCACCCGCAGACGAATCTCGAACGTCTTGATGTCGCGCTTACTTCGGCTCACGTCGCGCTGAGTCGCGAAGTCGGCATCCGCACCGCGGTAGAACACCGTGCCCGTACGCTCGGCGCCGGAAGGCAGGCGCACCTGAAGTTGCTGGCCTGGGCGCACCAGGTCAATGTAGGTTTCCGGCACGTCAGCGCGCACCCACAGATTGTCAGGATTAATCAGCGTGACGATGGGCTGCGCGATGTTCACCACCTCTCCCTGCAGCGCTGCGCGCGTGTCCACGAAGCCGTCAATCGGCGAGCGAATCTCGGTATAGTCGAGGCGCACCTGCGCTTGCGTCTTCTGGGCGCCCGCAGCCGCCAGTTGGTGAATGCTGGCGTTCAGTTCGTCTTCCCTTACCTTCACCTGTTCGAGATTCGACCGCGCCAACGCCAGGGCCGCCTGCGCCGCCTCCACCTGCTGAGCAAGGGAGTTCAAGTGAGCCTGGGCGGCCTCATAGGTGGTTCGAGCCTGGTCATCGGAAGAGGCCGGATCGATTCCCTGTAAAAACAGCTTGTGAGTGCGCTCGTAATTCAGGCGATCATTTTCGAGATCGGCTGCCCCTTCCTTCTGTGAGGCCACCGCTGCGGCCAGTGACGCCTCGGCCTGCCGAATCTGGTCCCGCGTCTGCAGTTCCTGATAAGCGAGGGTCGACCGGGCGCTACTGACATTGGCGGCCTGGCCTTGCTCCGAGTGCGTGTAGAAGGCGCGCTCGGCGGCTAGCTCCTCGGGTTGGATCGTCGCCAGCAGCTCACCCGTGTGAACCGCATCGCCCTCCTTGACGGTGAGCTTCTCAATTTGCCCCTGTACTTGGGAACTCAGCACGACGTCGTCCGTGGTGACGATGCCGGTCAGCGCCAGCGAGGTCGCGGGACGAGCGTAAACGTAGTAGAGGGCGGCGCCGGCGGCGGCAATGAGAACGATGATCAGCAGCTTTCGCATGACGAATGTGCCTCCGGGTTGCGAAACAGGCCGTAGCGGACAAACTCCAAGACTTCATGCCTCCGGCGCCGGACGTTGTCTGCCTCGTAGGGGTCGCTTCCCGTCACGGCGCGAACGATGGGCGCCACGGAGAAGTAGAACCTCGTCAGAGCCGCCAGAGAGATCACGGCGTGCTCCGGATCCACGCGCCGGAACTCACCAGTGTGAATGCCCCGCTCGATCACCGCGGTCAGCCGGTCAGCGAGTGGAGCTGAATACTTGCGAGCCAAGCGCTCGAAAGGCCGCCCGCCTGACATGCTGAGACGCTGAATCAGCGCCGGGAAATGCGGGCGCGCGGCGATGAAATCAAACGACATGCCTACATAGGCCAGCACCAGGTCGCTGGCCTTTGCCTTTGAGTTCAGAACGGCCACGGCGCGTTGGTAGAACTCGTGTGCGTGGTTTTCCAGCACGGCTTCGTACAAGGCGTCCTTGCTCTTGAAATAGTAATAGAGCAGCGCCTTGTTCACACCGGCCTCGGCGGCAATCGCCTCAGTGCGGGTGCCGTCGACACCCGAACCGGCAAAAAGCCGCTCAGCAGCCCCCAGGATGGCAGCCCTGCTGCGCAGACTGCGGTCTTGGCGACGGCGCCCAATCCTGTGCGCTTGCTCACTCTGCCTGCCTGCCATCACGCTGTGAGACATTTAACTAACCGGACAGTTAATTTTATAAGTCGCCTGCGCTCGCCGTCAATGGCCTTCACCTGGCATTTATGTATAGTCTGCTGTTCTTCTAGACGAACTTGCGCGGGCCGGAAACGGCGGCCGTCGGCAGCGCAGCCGGCGCGACGAAGGCGGTATAATCTGAAGTGCCGGAAGCGAGACTGCTTTGACCCATGGCAGCGCGGGAGTCCCGCCTGCCGCATCAGTTGAAAGTGTAGGTCGAGAGGCAGAAACCCGTTGCAGCTTACTTTCGACCTTGAACTTTCGACTTCTCGACTGCTTGGGCGGCAGACGAGAGGCAAAGGACGAAGGAGGAGTGATGCCCATCACCATTCTTGCTCTGGCGCTAGCAACGGGTGTTGCAGGTAGCGGTCCGCCGACCGTCGGGCAGCCGGCCCCGGACTTTACACTGAACGATCAGAACGGGCATTCCGTGCGCCTGAGTGACTTCCGGGGAAAGAAGAGCGTGGTGCTGGCTTTTTACATCCGCGCCTTCACTCCCGGTTGAAGAAAGGAGCTCCTGGCGTATCAGGCTGATATCGCTAAATTTCAGCAAGCTGGCGCGGAGGTGATCGGCATTAGCGTTGACTCGGCGAAGCGCAACCAAGCCTTCGCCGCCGAACTCCACATTACCTTTCCGGTGCTCAGTGATGAGAGCAAGGCCGTGACCAAAGAATACGGGGTGCTCTATCCGCTCATTCGGGTCGCCAAGCGGGTGACGTTCGTGATCGATCGCGAAGGCATCATTCGCGAAATTAAGGAGGGGGGCGAAGCGGCCGACCCGGAGAAGACCGCCCAGGCCTGCTCCCTGCTAAACCACTAGACGCCGGAAGCGGAGCAGGATCTGAGCAAATATAGCAAGTTTGAAGTCGGAGCCTGCAACCACCCCTAGTCCGGTGAAAGTCCCGTGGGGGTGCGAGAAGGAGCATCCCCCAGGGGTACTACGTATGCGTGCTCACGAACTCAAACTTGTATCATATTGTTAGAGCGTATGTTAATGGGATTCGAGGGCCTATTTGCCAGACGGGTCAGAAAAACGAACCCAAAACACTTAACCCGCAGATTCAACGATGGATAAGAGCCAAAGATGGGCAAAATTCGCGTTCGAAAACGAACCCAAACGAACCCGACTTTCGGGGAAAAAAACGTCCAAAATCAGAAAACGAACCCAAGAAACGAACCCGAGCTTCGCCCGGTGGTTGGGCGTGGGCTCGTTGGTCTGAGGTCCAAGACTTCGTTAGACATCTGATCGGAGCAGGATCTGAGCAAATATAGCAAGTTTTTGAAGTCGGAGCCTGCAACCACCCCCAGTCCCCTGGGGGTGCGAGAAGGAGCACCCCCCGCGGGGTACTACCATGCGTGCTCACGAACCCAAACTTGCATCATATTGTTGCAGCGTATGTTAATTGGGATTCGATGGCCCATTTGCCAGACGAGTCAAAAAAACGAACCCAAAGCACTTAACCCGCAGATTCAAAGACGGATAAGAGCTAAAAAGGGGCAAAATCCGCGTTCGAAAACGAACCCAAACGAACCCGACTTTTGGGGTAAAAAACGTGCAAAATCAGGAAACGAACCCAAGAAACGAACCCGAGCTCGCCTGGTGGCTGGGCGTGGGCGAGCACGCTTCAAGGTAGAGGCCGCAGCAGTAAGAGTACCGAAGAGAACTGGGAACGACACGCATAATCAATAAGATAGCGAGTGAGGTCGTAGAGCTTTGCCAACGAAGATTGTGACAAAATACAGCCAACAAGACAGCTCAGCTCGGCCCAGCGACGCCTTCGGCCGTCCCCTTCGCAGTCTGCGGATCTCAGTTACGGATCGCTGCAACCTCCGCTGCCGTTATTGCATGCCGGAGGAGGAATACGTCTGGCTTGAGCGCCAGGAAATCCTGACCTTTGAGGAGACCGCAAGACTGGTTAGGGTTTTCATAGACCTCGGTGTGCACCATTTACGGCTCACGGGCGGCGAGCCGCTCCTTCGGCGCGATCTCGCCAGCCTCATCCGCATGCTCAAGGAAGCCGGGCCGCGTGAAACTGCCGGCGAGCGGCCAATCCAATCACCAGGAGCGGGCGGGACTGACGAGCCCTCGGAAGGACGGTTGCGCGATCTGGCCCTCACCACCAACGGCCTTCTGCTGGCGAGTCAAGCTCGAGACTTGCGCGACGCGGGTCTCGACCGCATTACCGTGAGTCTTGACACCCTGCGCCCGGAGCGGTTCCGTCAGTTTGCGCGCCGGGATGGCCTGCCTCAAGTGCTGGAAGGCATTCGCGCTGCCCGCGAGGCCGGTTTCGAGAGTCTCAAGATCAACACGGTGGTGATGCGCGGCTTCAATGACGATGAGCTGGCGGATTTGGTCAACTTCGGGCGTGACGCCGGGGCAGAGGTGCGATTTATCGAGTATATGGATGTCGGCGGGGCCACTCAGTGGTCGATGGGCCAGGTGGTTTCGCGCCAGGAAATCCTGGAGACGCTGTCGGCGCGTTTCGGCGCCATCCAGCCGCGAATCGTTAACGGCAATCGTGCGGCTCCTGCAGATCGCTTCATATTGGGAGACGGCACCACCTTTGGCATCATTTCGTCTACCACCGAACCTTTCTGCGCGCACTGCGACCGGGCCCGCCTGACGCCGGACGGCTTGTTTCTGCTTTGTCTCTATGCTCGCCAGGGCGTTGATCTGAAGGCGGCGCTGCGGCGCGGTGCGACTTCAGCGGAGCTGGCAGCCTTGATCGCGGACGCCTGGCAGGCGCGGCGCGATCGAGGCGCGGAAGAACGAAAGGCCGTGCGTGCCAGGGGACCGCTGGTTTCCGTCGAGACCTTGCGCCGCGACCCGCACCTGGAAATGCACACCCGGGGCGGCTAGGCTGTTCAGCTCCGCTTTTTTCGCTGTTAACTATCGACTCTCAACTGTCGACTTTTTCGCAAGTTCCTCCCACGCCGGGTTAGAATAGGAGCAGATGTCCGAAAGATATTTCGATCGCAACGAAGCTGAAGAACTGCTGCCGCTGATCGCCGGCTGCCTCACGGAAGCTCGCCAGTTGAAGCAAACCATGGACGGTCTCGATAATGAGCTCGCCCGGGCAGCAGCCAAAATCATGATGCTGGGCGGCTGGCTGCCTCCGCATCGCGAACTGAGTGAGAAGCGTGCCTTGCGCGAGCAGGCGAAAGAGAAGATCACGGAGGCCATCCGGCAGATTCACGAGACCGGCTGCGTGGTGAAGGATCTGGATGAGGGTTTGGTGGACTTTCCCAGCATGCGCGACGGCCGCGAGGTATTCCTGTGCTGGAAGCTCGGCGAGGAACGCATTGGCTATTGGCACGGCATCGATGAAGGCTTCGCGGGACGTAAACCATTGGAGGATGACGAGTCTGGAGAGCCCGACGCGCCTTCGGGTCCCAAGCGCCTCCAGTGAGCGGTATCGAATAGTCGCCGTCCTTACAAGGCTTCGCAGACCGTCGTACCTATGGCAGAAGATCAGGCCAATCCGCAGGGCGGGCAACTTCGGACCGCTGAGGCGAGCGCCGCGGGTCGTGCACCGGCACCCTCAGCCAGCCAATCACCCGATCACCCGATCGCACGATCACCCGATCACTCTAATGCACTAGCCCGCGCTGCCAGCCCCTATTTGCGCAGCGCCGCGCATCAGCCCGTGCAATGGCTGGAGTGGGGTGATGCGGCCTTTGAGCGCGCCGGGAGCGAGGATAAGCCCATCTTTCTCGATATCGGTGCGGTGTGGTGCCACTGGTGCCACGTGATTGATCGCGAGAGCTATGAGAACGAGGAAATCGCGCGCATCATCAACCAGCATTACGTGCCGGTCAAGGTGGATCGGGACGAGCGACCGGACATCGACGCGCGCTATCAAATGGCCATCAGCGCGCTCACCGGACAAGGCGGATGGCCGCTCACCGCCTTTCTCACGCCCGACGGCAAACCGTTTTACGGCGGTACCTATTTTCCGCCTGACGACCGCTACGGCCGGCCCGGTATGAAGCGTGTGCTCGAGACCATCGCGAGCAACTATCGCTCCAATCGCGCGGAAATACACGCGAGCGCGGATCAGATCGGCGAGGCGATCGGGCGTGCCGAGACGTTCGAAGCGTCCGCGCGCGCGGCCGGACGCGCGGACATCTCCGTAGTGGACGACATTGCCCGCGACATCGAGGCGATGTATGACTCGGCGCACGGCGGTTTTGGGCGCGCGCCAAAGTTCCCGCATCCGGCCGCGTTGGACTTGCTGCTTGACCGCTACCTGGAGCGCGGTGAGCGCCGCTCGCTTGACATCGTCACGTCCACCCTCGAAGCCATGGGCCGTGGCGGCGTGTATGACCAAGTCGGCGGCGGCTTCCACCGCTACTCGGTGGACGAACACTGGCGGGTGCCGCACTTTGAGAAAATGTCTTATGACAACGCCGGCCTCCTGGTGAACTACGTTCACGCTTACAAGCTCATCGGGAACGAATTTTTCCGTGAGATCGCGCTCGGCATCCTGGGCTTTGTGGAAGGCGTGCTTTCGCGGCCCGGCGGCGGATTTTATGCGAGCCAGGACGCGGACTTCAGCCTCGATGACGACGGCGACTACTTCACCTGGACGCTCGATGAAGTAAGGGCGGCGCTCAGCGAGCAGGAGGCGCGGGCCGCATCACTCCGTTACGGTGTTGAGCCCACAGGCGAGATGCATCACAATCCCGCGAAGAATGTCCTCTTTATCGATCAGCCGGTGGAAGCCATCGCCGCGCGGATTGGACTCGGGGTCGAAGAGGTAGAAGGCATCCTCTCTCGCGCTAAGGCCAAGATGCTGGCCGCGCGCGCCTTGCGTCCCACGCCGTTTGTCGATACGTCGCTCTACGCGAGCTGGAACGGGATGATGGCTTCCGCGTTCTTGGAAGCCTACAAGGTGCTCGGCGTGGCAGGCGCAAAAGATCGCGCGCTCATGGCCCTGGATCTGTTTCTGGAACACGGGTGGGATTCGAGCCGCGGCGTGGCCCACGTGCTTGCAGAGGCCTCGAATGAGGGAGGGCCTACATCAGTAGGCTCCGGCTCCCTAGCCGCCAGCAACTATGATCTGCTCGACGATCAGGTTCTGATGGCCACCGCTCTCCTTGACGCCTTCGAAATCACCGGAGAACAGCGCTACTTCAACCGCGCCCTGGAGCTCGGGCACGTCGTTGTGCGGCGCTTCTCGGACGAATCAAACGGCGGCCTTTTTGATACTGCGCTCGATGCCGCCGGACGCCAAGGGGCGCTCAACGTCATGCGGAAGGCCATCCAGGATTCACCTACGCCCGCAGGTAACTCGGTAGCTGCGGCCGTGCTCGATCGCCTGGCGACGCTGGCCGATCGCCCCGAATTCCGCGAGCAGGCGGAGAAGGCGCTCGATCTCTTCGCTTCGAAAGCTCGCGAATACGGGCTCTACGCCGGCACTTACGCCCTCGCGCTCGTCAATCATCTGCGGGCGCCGGTCGAAGTGGTGGTGATCGGTGTTGCCGGCGACCCGCAACGTGAGCAGCTTCTGCGCGCCGCCTACCACGCCCCGGTAGCGGGCGTTCGTGTGCTGGCTTTTTCCCCGGAGAGCGTGCTAAAGAGGCAACTGCCGGCCGCGCTCGCCGACACTCTCCCCAATCTACCGGTCGATGGCCGGCCGCTCGCTCTCGTCTGCTCGGGAACCTCGTGCCAGCCGCCTGCGTACTCACCAGAGGAGCTAACGACCGTGTTACGATCTTCCGCATCCCCGCGCCAGGCGTGAGAAGGACGTAGGGCCGGGGCTTGCCCCGGCCAAGGCCGGCGCAAGAGTCGGCCCTAAGCTCGGTCTGGGGTAATCAGCAAGGAGTTACGCTATGGGATCACTCTTCCAGGACGCTCGCTACGGCCTACGGGCTCTCACCAAGAACCCGGTAATGACGGCGGTCGCGGTGGTTGCGCTGGCGCTCGGCATTGGGGCCAACACCGTCATCTTCACCTCCGTCAACGCCATGCTGCTGCACCCTTTCGCCTTCAGGGACCTGGGCCGCGCCGTCGCCGTCTGGGAGACCGCACCTAAGCAGGACCTGAATCACGTCAGTGCCGCTCCCGCCAACTTCCGCGATTGGACGGAACAGAACACCAGCCTCGAGCTGCTCTCGGCTACGCACGGCTGGGACGTAAACCTCACCGGCGACGGTGTCTCCGAGCGCGTGGAGGGAGTGCAGGTCACGCGCAATTTCTTCCCGTTGCTGGGCATCGCACCACAATTGGGTCGAGCGATCGCCGCCGGTGATTTTGAGCCGGGCCGCGCGTCCGTAGTGGTGCTCAGCTACCGGTTCTGGCAGCGGCATCTCGGCGCCGACCGCAACGTGGTGGGCAGAAATCTGCTGTTGAACGGCGGCAAATTCACCGTGATTGGCATCATGCCGGCCGAGTTCGATTACCCCGTGGGCGCTGAAGCCTGGGCGCCGCTTGACCTGACGGTGGCGGAGCAGGCTAATCGCACGGACCATTATCTGCAGGTCATCGGACGGCTCAAGCCCGGAGTTTCCGCTTCCCGTGCGCAGGCCGATCTGAACGCCATTGCGGCCCGGCTGGGCGCTACGTATCCTGCCAGCAACGCGGGTCATGGTGTGCGCGTGATGGGTTTGGTGGATGACGTCACCGAGGGTTCCAAGCAGTTTCTCCTCACGCTGATGGGCGCGGCCGCTTTCGTTCTCCTGCTGGCGTGCGCCAACGTCACCAACCTTCAGCTTGCCCGGGCCACTGCGCGGCAGAAAGAAATCGCCCTGCGCATCGCGCTTGGAGCCGGGCGATGGCGCATCGCCCGCCAGTTGCTAGTGGAAGGCGTGATGGTGGCCGGCCTCGGCGCGCTCTTCAGCCTGGTGCTCTCCTCCTGGGGTCTCGCAGTCAGCCAGCGCAGCATCCCGGCGTTCATCGTTCAACATGTTCCCGGCCTGAAGCATCAGCAGATCGATTCGCGGGTGCTGGCGTTTACCCTCGCCATCGGTGTGCTTAGCGGAATTCTGGCGGCGCTGGCTCCTGCTCTTCAGGCAGGGCGCGCCGACGTCAACGATGTGTTGAAGGAGGGCGGGCGCGGCGGTGGTTCCGGGCCGGCGCGCAGCCGACTTCGCGCCCTGCTGGTAGTCTCGGAGGTCGCCCTTGCCTTGGTGCTGCTGGTGGGGGCCGGGCTTATGGTGAAAGGCTTCCAGACCCTGGCTGCGAGGGACATGGGCTTCGACCGTAACCACGTCCTCACTTTTCATGTGGCCCTGGCGGAATCCAAGTACAGCGACAAGGCCAATGTCCGCCAGTTCTATGACCGCGTGCTCGCCAACCTCCAGGCGCTGCCCGGCGTGCAGTCGGCGGCAGCCGCTACCACCGTACCCGGAAGCTGGAACTGGAACTCGACGGAATATCGCGGCGAAGACCAGCCTCCGGCAGCTCCGGGCGAGATGCGCACCGCCATCTCGGAGATTATCACGCCCGACTTCTTCCGCACTCTTCGCGTACCCCTTGTGAGCGGCCGGTTTTTCACCCGGGAGGATGGGCCCGATGCGCCGCCCGTGGCGCTGATTAGCCAGAGCCTGGCGCGTCACATTTGGCCCGATCGCGATCCGGTCGGAAAACGGATCAGATTCGGCACCGAGGGTTCGCAGGATCCATGGTGCACCGTGGTGGGTGTGGTGGGTGACATCCGGGGGTCCGCGTTCGACAAGGAGCCCAACCCCACCGGCTACGTGCCCTTCGCCCAAGTGCCGGTGGGATCTCTGACGGTGACCCTGCGCACCTCAGGGGATCCGGTGGCCTTGGCGGCCGCCGCACGCGCCGCCGTGCGAAGTGTTGACCCTGACCAACCCGCCTATGACATCCGCACCCTCGACCAGGTGCTTTCCGACAACGAAAGTGGGGTGGAGTTCTCGGCCCGCTTTATGATGGTGTTCGGCGCCATAGCCCTGGTCCTGGCGGCCGCCGGTATCTTCGCCGTCATGGCCTACGCTGTCCGCCAGCGGACACATGAAATCGGCGTCCGCATGGCGCTCGGCGCCCAGCGGTCTGACATGTTCAGATTGGTGCTGGGGCGTGCCCTCAAACTCAGTCTCATCGGCTTGGTGATCGGGATACCCTGCGCGGTCGCCATGGCCCGCGGTCTGTCGAGCCTGCTGTTCGGAGTCGTTAGCATTAATATAGAGGTGTTCGCCGCCTTGGCCACCTTGCTCGCCTTGGTGGCTGCACTCGCGGCCTATATTCCGGCACGCTGGGCCACCGCAGTTGATCCCATGATCGCGCTGCGGCACGAGTAGAAACCAGAGAACTTATAACCTATATAAATAGTATTATACTCAATTTAAATGGCTTAATTCGAGATGCCGGTCTAAGATGGATTAAAATGGATTCCCGCCTTCGCGGGAATGACGTGGTGAGGGAATCCATCAATTCACGTCATTCCCGCGTAGGCGGGAATCCATCAATTCGCGTCATTCCCGTGCAGGCCGGAATCCATCGATCCGCGTCATTCCCGCGTAGAGCCTGCCCCCGCGAAGGCGTGGGGCGGGAATCCATCAATTCGCGTCATTCCGCCGCAGGCGGGAATCCATCAAATTCACGTCATTCCCCGCGCAGGCGGGAATCCATCGATTCACGTCATTCCCGTGCTGGCGGGAATCCATCGATTCACGTCATTCCGGTGCTGGCGAGAATCCATCGATTCACGTCATTCCCGCGCAGGCGGGAATCCATCAATTCACGTCATTCCCGCGTAGGCGGGAATCCATCGATTCGCGTCATTCCCCGCGCAGGCGGGAATCCATCGATTCACGTCATTCCCGCGTAGGCGGGAATCCATCAATTTACGTCATTCCCCGCGCAGAGCCTGCCCCCGCGAAGGCGTGGGGCGGGAATCCACTTCAATCCCTATGCATCACCGAGGGATACAAGTCCTCCCAGCCGGGGTTCGTGGCCTCGATCAAGCTAATCTTCCAAGCGCGATTCCATTTCTTGAGGCGTTCTTCTCTCTGGATAGCCTCCACCGGCCGCTCGAACACCTCATAGTGCACCAAACGATGGACGCCGTAGCGCTTGGTAAACCCCTCCACCAACCCTTGCTGGTGCTGCCACACCCGGTGCGCGAGGTTGTTGGTTACTCCGATGTAGAGGGTTCCACGAGGCTTCCTGGCGAGAATGTAAACGTAGTACTGGCGATTCATTTGGCTTAAGGTATCATGGATTCCCGCCCCACGCCTTCGCGGGGGCAGGCTCTACGCGGGAATGACGGTAATTCGAAAGGGTTTGCCTGAATCAAGATTGTCGCCGGTTGATCGTCCAAAGGGCTCTCAATCGGCCGTTGAAGGGCGCAACATGCTACCGACCGCCGAAAGGAAAGTGGAGTCATGCAGGCTGGTGTGTCATTCGCGCGAAGCTTGTCCCCGCAAAGGCGGGGAGCGGGAATCCAATTTCGTTGCAGTCAGCGTTTTTGTAGGCGCCAGGCCAACTTCGAAGGCCATCGACTGAGGCCTGGAGCGCCGAAGCCAAACGCTGCCTTTGATCTCACGTCATTGCCGGGGAATCAGGTATCAGCGGACCGGCGACTGAAAGGGTTCCACCGCAGTGTGGCCAAAAAGGCAGATGCCTCCGGTTGCTGGCGGCAACTTTAGCTTTCGCGTCATTCCCGCGCAGAGCCTGCCCCCGCGAAGGCGTGGGGCGGGAATCCATGGCCGCCACTCTCGATTCGCGTCATTCCCGCGTAGGCGGGAATCCATTTTCAGTGTTCTGTTGAGCGTTTTAGGTTAATCTATAATTATAGTATGTATGATTAGTTTAATTAGATCAAAGGTTTAAGATTAAGTTCATGTTCTTAAGCACCGACCAAATTCGACGCCTTTCACTCCCCTTCGACCTCGACCTATACGCCCATCAGACACATCAAATATCCACATGGACCGCCCTGCTGATCAAGTGGAACGCCAAAATCAACCTCACCACCATCACCAAACCCGAAGAGATCATCGTCCGCCACTTCGCCGAGAGCATGTACCTGTCGAAGGCGCAGGAGCTTCGAGGCCGGCTGCTCGACGTGGGCAGCGGCGCCGGCTTCCCAGGTCTGGCACTTAGGATCACGAATCCCGAGCTTCAGGTGGTCCTGCTTGAACCGGTCGCCAAGAAGCGCGCGTTTCTCAAAGAGGTCATTCGAGAGTGTGGCTTCGAGTCCGTGGAAGTGCGCGGAGAGCGGATCGAAGAATATTGCCGCAGCCATTCTGGAGAATTTGGCTTGGTTACGGCCAGGGCCCTCGGATCGTTTGACTCTACGCTGCCTGCGATGGTCCGGTGCCTCCGCGTCGACGGCGAGCTTTGCCTATGGCTGACTCGCTCCGAAGCAGAAAACCTGTCAGCGCAGACCCCGGCGTTCAACCGCCTCGTCAAGTGGTGTGAGCCCATTTCCGTTCCTCTGAGCAGAGATCGCGAGATTTGGCATGGGAAACCGGTTGGCTAGGTTTGCAGATGTTTCACGTGGAACCGACATAGGGCCGGCCCTTGGGCCGGCCAATTAGCAGCCTCCGTTGCCTTGCTCCGCAAGTTGGGCGGCCCGAGGGCCGCCCCTACATCTGAAATCAGAATCAGTGTGCCAAGACGATTGGTATTTGCATTTAGCGGCGTGCGGGGGTATCGCATCGGACGCGAACTCGATCACGGATGGTCCGGCTCATGTAGGGGCACATGGCCATGTGCCCCTACGTCGAGGGGTCCGGCGGTGGGCGCTCTGGACATGGCGGAACCCGGCGCCAGCATGGTTAGAGATCAGTTGCAGCGCGTTTATACCTCGCTCTGCATGGCCAAGCACGCAAACCCGCTCCTTTCGATGGAGCACGGATTGCGTGTCCTTTCAGATGGTGCGTACTTTGTCCGTGGCCCTGACGTGTCCCGGCCGGGCGTCAAGAATTCGTGCTTCGCCTTGGTTCACGCGGTGAGCTTCGGTATAGGAGTGGCTTACATTTTTGTCAAGCATTGCTCGAGTGACGGCCTGCGGGCGCGACCTCAGGATGACGCCCTCAAGATGTGGGGCCGAGTCCGCGAATTGGAGGACGTGCTGGCCGATTTGATGACACCCCAGCGGACTGAGCCAAAGTGAGCACATTCTGCACACTCGTAGCTCCAAGACAACGGCGAAGCCTGTAACTCACAGCCTAACCCAAACAAAATAAGCAATTAAATATTCTGTCCCGAACATCCCGCCGTTACCCACATTCTCAGTTTGACCTGCTATCAATAAGAATAGGCGGCATGTCGGCGATTTTAACCACCGACAGCCACGGAAAGGAGATCACTCTATGTCAGTTCGGAAGCCACCCAAGCGTTCCGAGGCCGCGGCGGCGGCCAGCCGGGCCAACGGCCGCAAGGCGCGATGTCCCATTCCGGAGGAGATAGTGCGTCAAGTCAGCGAAAGGGCTGCCAGGTATCCCATTCGGCTTCTCGGCCTCGCGGAAATGCGGGTGCTGAACCAGGACCTGGGCGCGGCCGAAAAGCTGTATCGTGAGCTGATCGCCCCTTATTCATACTTGCCTCCGCTGCTGAGCCGCAATTTTCAAGACTTGGCCCGGCAGTACCTGGAACTCGAGGCCTGGGAGCGCATTCGGGACGCGGGGCTTGAGCATCGTTGGGCACGCAACAAGATCGCCCAAATGCGCCTTGAGGCGGAGGTGCAGCGCGATTTGCGAGGCAACGTGAAGCAGTATCTGGAGGGAGGCTACCAGAGCCTGCCGGACTCGCCCGCCAAGTTCCAAAAGCAGTTCGAGTGCTTGGAGAGTTTGATCATCAAGTTGGAACAGCGCGATTTCGACCTGAGGACCCTGCTTACGTACCTTTACGGCAAGGAACTTACCCCAAACACTGATCGTGCCGAGACGATCTGTCTTCTCTGCCAGCAATTGATGGATCCAGCGCTGGGCGGCGGGGAGCCTCTGAGCGAAGACCAGTACCAACACCTGTTGGATCTCGCGAAAGAGGAGCAGGAAGAGATCGGCCGTTTCTACGGTTTGGCCAGGGACGAGAAGATGATGACCCGCACGGAATGCATGGCTCTTCTAGGGAACACTCGCGAAGATGCATGGATGGATCGCCAAGGCGAGCGCATGAGGCAGGCCATCGACCGCAAGCAGGCGCTGATTGTACGTCTGCTGAAGCTCTACGGCATCCAGCCGCAGCCCCAAGTCGCCGGACAGTCCGATCCTTTGAAGCAGCCCGATTCTGCGAGGCAGAGCGACGCCGCCATCACGTCCGGTGGCGTCCACCAGCTTGGGACCGGCGAGGAGGCCGTTGCGGAGGCCGAGAGTCATGAGCAATAGACCAGCGGGAATACAAATCGGGGCCCGGGACTGGGGACTCGCGACTCGCGACTCGTGCCCACAAAACAGAGCGAGCTGTAATGACCTTGGCCTCACGTCGCAGGCGCTCAGCCTGAGCCACGAACCACGAGTCCCGAGTCCCCAACTGACCGGTCTGCGGAAAATTTTTTAAAAATTATTTTGCCTATCCTGGAATGTTATTGAAAACAAAGGACCGGAAATGAGAAAAATGAGACAAATGAGAATACCCTGGAATGTTTATGAAAACACACAAGTTAACTAAGTTATCCTGGAATGTTATTGATAAATAATATAGTTAGCCTTATTTAATCACTCAGGAATTGACTTGATGGATCAATGGGCCCACGAGTCAAATGGATCAACTCGCCCGTTCCACGTGAAACGATTCCAGCACTCTCCCACGTCATTCCCGCGTAGGCGGGAATCCACCCTATATGAGAAACATTGGCGGTTAGTATTTGTGGATTCCCGCCTACGCGGGAATGACGTGCGACCTGACTACACCACCAAAAGAATCAAAGACAACAAAGGCGAACTTGCCAAGCAAAAAACCGAACTTGTGTTACGGACCCTTGCGGTGCTAGATTGTCACTCCAGGAGAGAAAGTGGCCAGAGCCATCGCGATTGCCAATCAGAAGGGCGGTGTTGGCAAGACCACCACAGCCATCAACCTCGGGGCCGCTCTAGCCCTTAAGGGGCTGCCCACAGTCATCATCGACTGCGACCCTCAAGCTAACACCACTGCCGGCCTCGGATTCACCCCAGATCCCGGGCGCCGGACTTTATATCATGGGTTAATGATGGATGCGTATATGCCCTCCCTCACCGTGGCCGCGGGCATGGAGCATCTTAGCCTGATCCCCTCGGAAAAGAACCTGGTAGGCGCAAACATCGAACTCTCCGATCAGGACCAGCGCGAGCACGTGCTCCAAAAAAAGCTCGGGCCGTTACGCGAGGCATTTCAGTTCGTCATTCTGGATTGTCCGCCAGCCCTGGATCTGTTGACCCTGAACGCCTTGGTGGCTGCTGATTCTGTGGTGGTTCCGGTTCAATGCGAATACTTTGCCCTCGAAGGTGTTTCCGGGCTGCTGGACACTTTTGCCAGGGTGCGACGCAGTCACAACCCGAAGCTCGCCATCGAAGGTATCCTCTTAACTATGTACGATGATCGAACTAATCTTTCCCATCAGGTTCGCGACGATTTGGTGAATTTCTTCGGCAATCGAGTGTTCCAAACCGTTATTCCACGCAATGTACGACTTGCCGAGGCGCCAAGCCACGGAAAGCCCATCTTTCTTTATGATCCGGCATGCCGAGGGGCGGAAAGCTATGCGCAGCTTGCCGAGGAGGTTATCAGCCATGACTCGCAAGGCACTGGGACGGGGCCTGAGCGCCCTGATCCGGGAGCCTGAGGCTCCTTCAGCCGTCGCGACCGCAGAGCCGGAGGCGACAGTCGCGGTCGAGCTCATCGACGCCAATCCGTTCCAGCCCCGAACCTTATTCGACGAAGCGGAACTCTCTGAGCTTTCCGAGTCCGTGAAGGCCAAGGGCATTATCCAGCCGGTACTTGTGCGGCCCATGGGCGAGCGCTACCAACTGGTGGCCGGCGAGCGGCGCTGGCGTGCCGCAAAACTCGCTGGATTGCAGACTATCCCTGCGTTGGTAAAGGACTTAGAGGACAAGGAGATGCTTGAGCTGGCCCTCACCGAGAACATTCTTCGCGACGATCTTGGACCTCTCGAGGCTGCACGCGCCTACAAAGTGCTGCAGGACCGCTTCGGGGAAAGCCAGGAGGAGATTGCGGCCCGACTCGGCATCAACCGCGTGACCGTAACCAACAGCTTACGCCTGCTGAAGTTGCCCGCCAAGATCCAACAAATGATTGAACAAAAGGAGCTTACTGCCGGACACGCCCGTGCCTTGCTGAGCGTTCCAGACGAAGCCGAGCAACTGCGCCTCGCGGAAAAGATCGCCTCCCGCGGCCTGTCGGTGAGAGAAGCTGAAAGGATCACCTCTGAACGCGGGCGCCAGGAAACTCGTCCTTTGCTCGCAGAAGCGCCACAACCTAGGCAAGACTCCAACGTACGAGCGGCCGTTCTGAATCTCGAAAGAAAGCTAGGGACCAAAGTGAAAATTACCGGAGACGGCGAACGAGGTAAGATCGAAATAAGCTACTTCTCGGCCGAAGACCTGAACCGAATCTATGAACTATTGGCCGGACAGGCTGAAAGGTAATACTATTTAAATAGACGCCGCTTACCCCGAAGCCCCGAACGCAGTCACTTGACGCGGTCATCGGAAGTCCCAAGGCCAGTCATTCGAACCCCAAGGCCAGTCATTCGAACCCCAACGCCAGTCATTCGAACTCCGAACGCCAGTCATTTGGGCTTCCGAACGCAGTCATTCCCGCGAAGGCGGGAATCCATTTTTTCGAACGCCTTCGGCAATAGATTCCCGCCTGCGCGGGAATGACTGTGTTTGGGGCGACTCCGCCTCGAAGGGTTTGGCCCGGCAAACGACGCCGGTATCTTCGAATAGGTAGTGGGCCAGTTTGAGGTGGCACTGCCATCTTGGCCGTGAGTTTCCACGGGCGAGACGCCCGTGCCACCTCAAACTGACCCACAACCTTCGAATAGTAACGCTTGCTTTTGTCGCTGCCTTCGTGTAACGATTTCGGGAAGCACTGGGGTAGCGCGGATGGGAAGGTGGCAGCTTCGATGGCCACCGGGTCGGGGCAGTTGTGTCGTGGCTTTTGTGCCGGTTCTGACTCGGTTCGGCTTGCCCCGTGCTCGGCCTATTGGTAAGGGATGGCCACAAATTTTGCGGGGGTAAAGGAGCCGATATGGACTTAAACATCGGAAAGCTGAAAGGACACAATGGCGCGTCTTCTGGCGGATCTGACGTAGGGCTGGTTGCGCTCATGGGTCCGGGAACCGAATTCGAGGGTTCTCTGAAGGCCTCTTCCGGCGACGTTTGCCTGAATTCCGTGTTCAAGGGAAAGGTGACATCAGAAGGAACCGTGACGGTAGACGACGCGGGAGACGTTGCCGCGGACCTGCTGGCTCACACCATCAATATTTCCGGAAAGCTCAAGGGCAATGCGAAGGCGTCCGAAAAGCTGGAGATCAGGGCTCGCGGAGTTGTGCTGGGCAACATCACCACTCCGGTGCTGGTGATTGAGCCCGGAGGCTTTTTCGAGGGCCAGTGCCATATGCCCATTCCGAACGGCGAGCACAATGGAGTCAAAGAAGAACCCGTTCGCGAGCAAGTTGCCGTTCACGAGGTCGTGGGCCTCTAAAGAGGATTGCGTTTGTAGCGGCGGTCTCTGACCGCCGGCATTTGCGCCGGTCTAATCTGTCGGTTCATAAAACACGGCGGTCAGAGACCGCCGCTACAGTGTTGCGCCGGATACAGCGGTGGATTCCCGCCTCCGCAGGAATGACGGCGTTTTATTGACGGGAATGACGGCGGTGGATTCCCGCCTCCGCGGGAGTGAGGGCGTTTTGTGGCGGGAATGACGGCGGTGGATTCCCGCCTCCGCGGGAATGACCGGTCTTCGAAGAAGAGCTCCTACATCCTGAAACGTCACCCCCGCGGAGGCGGGGGTCCACGCCACGCTGGAACCAAACTGAAGTCGGGGCGTCCGACGCTGCGTCCTCGCTCAGTGGATGATCGAAAACTTGAACACCGTGACCTCGTGATAGGTCTGTCCCGGCTTCAGCTCCGTTGAGGGGAAGCTGGGCTTGTTGGGGGAGTCCGGGAAGTGCTGCGTCTCCAGGCAGAACGCCGACCGCTTTCCGTAGACCTTGCCATCGCGGCCGTGAATGGTGCCGTCAAGAAAGTTGCCGCTGTAAAACTGAATTCCTGGCTGAGTGGTGAGCACTTCCAGCACCCGGCCCGATCCAGGGTCTATTGCGCGCGCCGCTAGCGTGAGGCCGGGACCGGTGCGGTTCAAGACATAGTTGAAGTCGTAACCCTTGCCGAACTTCATCTGCTCGTCATCCGCATCGATGCGCTCGCCGATCGGCGTCGACTTGCGGAAGTCGAGCGGAGTGCCTTCCACCTTGCGAATCTCGCCCGTGGGAATCAAGGTGGCGTCGATGGGGGTGAACGAGTCCGCGTTGATCATCATCTCCTGCTTGAGAATGTCGCCATTTCCCTGGCCGGCGAGATTGAAGTAGGAGTGGTTGGTGAGGTTCAGCACGGTGTCCTTGTCTGTGGTGGCGCTGTAGTCGATACGAAGCGAGTTGTCACCCATTACGGTGTAGACAACTTTCACGGAAAGATCGCCGGGGTAATTTTCTTCGCCCGCCTTGCTCAGATAAGTCAGCTCTAGCGAAGGGTGGTTCCCAGGCACTTCGTGCGCCTTCCACACCTGTTTGTCAAAACCCTTCAGGCCGCCGTGCAGGCTGTTCGGGCCGTCGTTGGCCGCGAGATGATATTCCTTGCCATCCAGCGTGAACTTGGCGCCTCCGATTCGATTGGCGTAGCGGCCCACCAGCGCGCCGAAGAAAGGGTTCGTCGCTAGGTACTGGTCAAGGTTGTCGAACCCGAGCACGACGTCATCCATGTGACCGCTGCGGTCCGGCACGATCAGGGACACGATGCGGCCGCCGTAATTGGTAATCGCCACTTGCATTCCACTGCGATTGGTAAGCGTATAAATATTGACGGTCTCTCCATCCGGCATTTTCCCAAATGTGCTCATAGTAACTCCTGGAGTAGCTCCTTTAGCAGGCCTTGCGGATGCAGCACTCGCGGCCAGCGCCAGGGCGATCGTAAGCATTGATCGTTGCGACAGCATTATATTTCCACCTCGTTTCCTCTAAAGGCGCGACGCCCGCCTTTCAAGTAATCCGACACTTTACCTCAAAACAAGCTTGGATGACCACGTTTATCCGGTCGCCGTGGCATAGCCTTCCAGGCCATGTTTGGAAACCTCACGGGCAAGATGCCCGTGCCACAGGCGCGGCTTCCAGTTTACGGAGTGGGCAGGGCTAAAGGCCGACAGCATCAGTCCGCCAAATACCACGGGACATTAACGGTTACAATCCGCTCGTTGCCCTTCAGCAGTAAAAGCGCTTTCAGCCACTGCGCGCGCTGGTTGTGCAGCAGGTAGTTGTACCAGTGGTCCTCCACGAGTTCCGGAATCAGCACTGCCACTTGGCGGTCCGGGTGATCTTTTTCCAGGCGCAGAATATATTCCAGGATCGGACCGAGCACAAACCGGTATGGCGACCTGAGGATTATAAGTTTCGGCGGAGGCAAGCCGGCCTTCTCTACGGGCGCCTTTACCAGAGCCGGCCATTTTGCTTTGAGGCTTTCCGCGCCTTCCACACAATCAATGTGCAAGGCAATGACGTCTGGCGATATGTTCAGAGCGAAGCTGAGCGCCCTCTTGGAGATCTTGCTCCAGCGGACAACAGGAACCACCACCAGAGGCGGTTTCTGACCGGCGAGGTCTAAAGGCGCCGGATCGGCCGTTTCCGCCTGCATGCGGTCATAGTGGCGGCGAATTCCCAGCATCACCATGATGATTGCGGGAATCAAGAGCACCGTCACCCAAGCGCCAGCCGCGAACTTCGTGACTGAAACCACCGCCACAGTGACGGCGGTAGCTACCGCTCCGAGTCCGTTCACCAACATGCTGCGCCGCGCCTCCGCACCGCCGGTTCGCTTCCAATGCATCACCATGCCGGCCTGAGACAGGGTGAAGGCCAAGAACGCGCCGATGGCGTAAAGCGGGATGAGCCGGTCCGTGACACCGCCGAACAAAATAAGGAGCGCGGCGCAGAGTATCGCGAGCACCCAAATGCCTTGCGAGTAGATCAATCTTCTTCCGCGCGTGGCGAAGGACGAAGGCAGGTAGCAATCCTCAGCAATGGCGCGGCAAAGACGCGGGAAGTCGGCGAAGGCTGTATTGGCGGAGAGCGCCAGCACAGCCAAAATAGAAGCCATAGCGACGTAGTAGAACGCATTCTTGCCCGCCACTGCGGCCACCAGCATGGAAAGCACGCTTTGGTATCCGGGCTGTCCGGGATCCGTCGCTCCAATGTGGTAGGCTCGCACCAAGTAGGCGATTCCTGCCAGCATCAAAGCTAGGATCCCGATGATGGCCGTCAGCGCGCGTTGCGCGGATTGCACAGCCGGCTCGCGAAACGCCTTCACGCCGTTGCTTACTGCCTCGACGCCGGTCATGGCTGTGCAGCCACTGGAAAACGATTGCAGCAGCAGCCAGGCGCCTAATGCCGTGGTCGGGCTGCCTAGAGGAGACGGAGTCACCACGGCCGCGGGATGCCCGCCCGCGATCAGGCACTTGAAAACGCCCAGGACGATGGTGCCCATCAGCGTTCCTATGAACAGATACGTGGGAATCATGAACACCGCGCCCACCTCGCGGGCGCCGCGCAGGTTGACAATCGTCAACAGCACCAGGATTGCGAGGCAGATGCCCAGCGTGTGGCGCTGCAGCGACGGCACCGCCGAGACGAGAGCGCCTACACCGGCCGAGATCCCCACGGCTGCGGTCAAGGTATAGTCAACCATCAGCGCCGCGCCTGCGAGCAAGCCAGCGTATGGTCCCAGGTTCTCGCGCGAGACGGTGTATGATCCGCCGCCTCCCGGATAGGCCGCGATGGTCTGTCGATAGGAGAAGTAGACGATGAAAAGCAGGACGACAATGCTGAGGCTGATGGGGAGGATGTAGGCGATGCCCGCCGCGCCCAGCGCAATCAGCAGAGTAAGCGCCGCTTCGGGACCGTAAGCGGCCGAACTGAGGGCGTCCAGGCCAAAAATGGGAACGCCTGCGGCCCATCCGATCCTCTCGGCTCTCTCCTCGCTGGTGGCCAGCGGCTTTCCAAACAGTACGCCCGCCAGCGACTCAATCCAGCCGAGAGTTTTCTTCTGAGCTTTAGCGCTGCCCTCGGGTTGCGCCACGAGTGCGCACCTCCTCGCCTCAGGTTAGCATCTACTTTGCTCGCGTAGGTGACAGATGAGCAGCCGCGCGGATGTCTCCGCTCTCCAAGATGCGTTTTGGAAAGCCGTGGCGTGCGACGGACAGCATGGCTTGCCCAATCTGCCGGGTGGTCAGAACCTGATTCGGAAACGCGGCACGCAGCAATGGCAGCAGCGGTCTGGCGAGCGTATAGAACACTTGATAGACGGGCGTCTTTGACCGGATCCCATCGAGAGGCTGGATGATTCCAGGGCGGAACATGTACGCCGCCGCGAAGGGCAATCGGAGCAGAGCGTTCTCCGTCTTTCCTTTGACGCGCGCCCACATCGTGCGTCCCCTTTCGCTGCTGTCCGTCCCGGCACCCGAGACGTAGACAAAAGTCATCTGCCGATTGAGCCGGGACAAGACCTCTGCCGCCGCCATCGTGATCCCGAAGGTCACGCGCTCGTAGTCCTCTTCCTTCATGCCTGTGGATGAGATGCCGAGACAGAAGAAGCAGGCATCAAATCCCGTGAGTTGGCCTTCGAGCGTCTCATAGTGGAAGAGGTCCTGGTGCACAATCTCCCGCAGCTTTGGATGCAGTGCCCCGGTGGCGCTCCGGCCCACGGCCTGTGCCGATTGCACCTCCGGGTCGGCGAGGCACTCACGCAGCACGCCTTGGCCGACCATGCCTGTCGCGCCGAAAAGGAGAATGTTCATGGCTTGAGGCTACTTGCTGTTGCGCGCTAAGCTCATCGAGCATTAACAGGGGCGGAAAGGGAGCCGAGGAACTCGTAGCGGTCGCGATGCTGTTCGGGCTTGGCTTGGCACTCAACGTTGAGGTGCATCACCTCGTGTGTTTTGCCGAATTGCGGCCACTTCGCGAGGCCGGAGCCGTTAGGGTCGCCGGTCTTGATGAAGTTCGCCCAGTATGCGTTCATGGTCTTCGCCACTTGATAGTCGTCAGGCTGCCAGTCCGCTTTCTTCGAATCGAGCATGGTGAACACGTATTCCAATTCCGAAGCGTGGGCGGCGCCAAAAGTCTTCAGGCCTGTACCCTTCTCCGCGTCAGGGATCGGCACGGTGCGGTCGAACTGGTAGCGGTACACCGGCTTTCCTGTAGCGGTCTGTTCTTCGATCCATTTCCAGGTGCCGTAGACAATGAACCGGTCACTGGCCAGGTCGCCCGCTGACTGGAGCGCCTCTTCGTCCGTGGACGCGCCATAAACCTTCAGAGCGGCGTCGGCTTTGTCGCCGAAGTCCTTGTGCAATTGCTCGGTGAACGTCTTGGCGTTAGGCTTCTCCTTCGCCATGAGGACGCTCATTCGAATCTCGTCCGCGTTCCAGCCGGCCAACAGCGGCACCTGGCTTTGCTTTCCTTCCGCGTAAATCGTGGCAACGTCGGCAGGAAGAAAATAGCCGTCCACGATGGGCCAGAATCCGAATCCGTTGTCCTTCTTCGAGGCCTCCTTGAGCAGATCGTCAGCGGACATGCTGCGCAGCCCGGCCAGATCTTTGCCCGCCGTCGCCGCGAACTCTAAGCCTTCCTTCTCAGCCTCGGCCAGTGACGGCATTCCGTGTCCGCCGACCAGCCCGAAGAAAGCTCCGCTTTCACCGATCGCTTGTTGAAACAGATCGCGGGAAAGCGGTGAGGCCATCAGTCCGCACACGGAGAGCGACCCGGCCGATTCACCACCGATGGTCACCTTTTGGGGATCTCCGCCAAACGCGGCGATGTTGCGGCGCACCCATTCGAGTCCCGCAACTTGATCGAGCAGTCCATAGTTTCCTGAGGCGTGGTGCCGCGATTCCTTCGTGAGCTCCGGGTGAGCGAAGAAGCTAAAGATGCCCAACCGGTAGTTCACGTTGACAACCACGATGCCGTGCTTCGCAAAGCTTTCTCCATCGTATCGGGCCTCGTCACCCGCGCCGGCAGCGAAGCCGCCGCCGTAAAACCAGACGTATACCGGAAGCCCGTCAGACGCAGAACGGGCAGGCGTCCAGATGGTGAGGGAAAGGCAATCTTCACTCATCCCGGAATCCCGAAATACAATGTCGCCGAATACCCTGCCTTGAACGCAGCGAGGGCCGAAGTCGACGGCCTTACGCACTCCGGTCCAGGGCTGCACGGGCTGAGGCGGGCGCCAGCGCAGGTCTCCGACGGGTGGCGCGGCAAATGGAATCCCCCTGAAGATTCGAACCGAGGAATCCGAGTTGACTGTGCCTTCTACAATGCCGCTTTCGATCTTCACTTGGTCTGCCGCCTTTGCTGTGCTGGCTAAAGCTACGGTAACTACGGTAAGTAACAGTGCACCCGTTGTGCTTAGTCGTCCGCAGTAAGTCATGGGTGTCTCCCTATCAAGATATCTGACTTGTGACGAGTGATTCCTCTCCCCAAACCTCACGGGCGATCTCAACGATATGCGAGAGCTTTGCCCACTGTTCCGCCTCGCTCAGGAGATTGCCCTCTTCCGTGCTGGCGAAACCGCACTGCGGGCTGAGGCATAGCTGATCGGCATCGATGTAGCGCGCCGCTTGCTCGATCCGGCGCTTGATGTCATCCTTCGATTCGAGTTGGCCGCTCTTCGAGGTAACCAGTCCCAGTACTACGACCTTTCCCTTGGGTACCAAGCGCAAGGGCTCGAATCCGCCGGCGCGGTCGGTGTCATACTCCATGAAGTAGCCGTCCACGCCAATCTGGTTGAAGAGAATCTCCGCGACAGGCTCGTATCCGCCCTGGGCAATCCAGCTCGAGCGGAAATTGCCGCGGCAGAGATGCATCGTGATCGTCATGTCAGCGGGGCGGCCCGCAATGGCCGCGTTGATCAATTGCGCGTAGACAGCGGGGAGTTGCTCTGGATCCTCGCCGCGGTCGCGCACGGCCTGGCGCTGTTCCGGATCGCACAAGTAAGCGAGGTTCGTCTCGTCGAGCTGCAAATAGCGGCAGCCGGCAGCGGCGAAGGCCTGCACGGCCGCGTTGTAAGCCCGTCCGAGATCGCGATAGAAATCGTTCAAGTCGGGATACACCGCTTCACTGATAGCTTTCCGTCCGCCGCGAAAATGAAGGACGCTCGGCGAAGGAAGGGTCATCTTGGGCGTGGCGCCCCGAGTGTACGCGGCCAGAAACCCGAAGTGCTCAATCATGGGGTGGCCGCTGAAGCCCACTTTACCTACCACCCTCACGCCCTTCGGTTTCGTCACGGTTCCTTTGAACGCGATTCCACTGGCGGGAGTGAAAGGCTCGCAACCCTCAAGCCGCTCGAGAAAGTCAAAGTGCCACATCGCACGCCGGAACTCGCCATCCGTGGCGCTGCGCAAGCCGATCTCTGCCTGCTTGGCGATGACGGCTTGGATGCTGCGGTCTTCGACGGCCCGCAACTCTTCCGCGCTGATCTCGCCACTCTCATGGCGGGCGCGCGCCTGCTTGAGTTCCGCAGGTCTCAGCAGACTGCCGACATGGTCGGCGCGGAATGGCGGTCTCGTTCTCTGCATGCTCCGATGTTTGGACATTCAACAGCATGGCCAAGATGGCCATGCCACGTGGCACGGGCTTCCAGCCCGTGCCTGGGCGGGCCTTGTGCCCGCCCATTTCGACGCAGTTCAGTCATTTTTGGCGGCCACAAGCGCCCTAGCCCGCATTTCTGTTCCGAGGATTCGGAAAGGGCGGGACTTTAGTCCCGCCGAGCACGGGCTTCCAGCCCGTGCTCTGCATGCTCGGTATGCTCAGGAACCTGCGATCTCCTCCGATGCAATCTGAAACGCGGTGTTGGCAACCGGAACGCCGGCGTACACGGCCGCCTGCAGAAGCGTTTCTTGGATGTCACAAGGCTCGAGACCGGCCGCGAGGCCTGTGCGCACGTGCAGCCGGAACTCCTCCCATCGCCCCAAAGCTGCGGCCGTAGCCAGCACCAGCAACCTTCGCGTCCGGTCATCCAGGCCGGGACGTTGCCAGACTGTGCCCCAGGCATACCGCGTGATGAGCTCCTGGAAGTCGCGCGTGAAATCGGTTGTGGCCGCCCGCGCGCGGTCCACGTGCTCGTTGCCAAGGATGGCGCGTCGCTTCTCGAAGCCGGCGGCGAGCGCGTCATCAGGCCTGGCAATCAGGAACCGCACGAGGGCCGCGGTGAACGATCGTGGCCGCTCCACATTGGAAAGATGCGCGGTGGGAAGACGCTCTACGCGCGCGTGGGGAATTCCGCGGGCCAAGACATCTCCATGACCCTCCCATGGCGTGGACACGTCCCGATCGCCAATCACGATAAGCGCAGGTGCCCGGATCGAGGCCAGCATCGAGGTTTGATCCATGTCTCGAATTGCCGCGCAACAGCCCGCATACCCAACCGGATTCGTGGTGCGCAGAACCCGGCGGATTCCTGCCACTGCAGGAGGATTGGCAAGCAGGCTCTCTGCCGTGAAGAACCGCTGCATTACGGTATCCTCGACCGCTGCCATCCCTCGCTCCAGCACAGTTCTCCTGCGAGTTTCCATGGGACTCGGATCTGGATAACGTGACGACGTATTCGCCAGGACGACGTGGGTAACTCGCTCCGGCACACTCGCAGCGAGCCACTGTGCGATGATGCCGCCGAGCGAAAGCCCGCAGAGCGCGAAGCGCTCAACGCCGAGGCTATCGGCGAGGGCGAGCGCGTCTCGCGCCAGCGTCTCGATGGTGTAATCGCCGGCAGGCGCATCCGTGGCGCCGTGACCCCGCAGATCGTAGTGAAGCACGCGAAAGCGCGACTGCAAATCGGCCGCCTGCGCGTCCCATTGCGTGTGATCGCAACCCAGCGAATGCAGGAAGATCAACGCGGGACTATCGTCATTCCCGTCGATTCGGTAGTACTGGCGCAAGCCGCCAGCATGAATTAAGGACATTCATCACCACCAATGTCACGTACGAAAAAACCGTCAAACCTGTCATTCCGAGGAGCCAAAGGCGACGAGGAATCTCGCAGCGTGTTGATTCTCAGAGCGAGATTTCTCGCCGCGCTCGAAATGACAGCGTTCCAGCCTGCTGCCCTAACCCTCCAGCAGGTTTTTGCGAAACTCTTCCGCAGCGCCGAGGTAATCCTCTGCGCAGTCGATGTTGTCCAATTGTTCCGCCGTCAGCAGCGAGGCGACCTCCGGTCGAGTGCGTAACATCTCGAGGAATGACCGCGAGGTTTTCAGCGCCTGTCGGGCCGCGTCCGCGAGCAGATTCTCAGCGGTTTCACGTCCGATCGCCGCCTGTATCAGCATGCGCACCTTCTCGGCGAAAATCACGCCGCGAGCGGCCCCGAGATTCGCCCGCATGCGGTCAGGGTAAACCGTCAGCCCGTCGATCGCGCCGGCGATGGCGGCGAGCGCGCTTCCGGTGGTCTCGATCACATCGGACACGATTGGCCATTCGGCCTGCCATCCTCCGGCAGCGCGTTCGTGCTCCTGGACCATTCCCGCCAGGAAGGCCGCTACCAGTCCAGGCATGCGGGTCGCTGCTGCTAGCGCTACCACGCTGCCTGCCGGGTTCCGTTTGTGCGGCATAGCCGATGATCTGCCGCCAGCTTCCGCCACTTCACCAACTTCGTGCTGCATCAGCAGCGAAACGTCGCGGGCAATCTTCCCAAGAGCGCCGGTGTAAATGCCGCAGTCCGCGATCAGCGCCGCCATTCGATCGCGGTGCGCGTGCCAGGGGGCGTTGGCCACTGGGAGATTCAGTTCCTTCCCCAGTGCGGCAGCGAGCGCTATTCCTTGCTGCCCATAGGCGGCGAGGGTGCCCGCGGCGCCGCCAAACTGCAGCGTCACTGCGTCGCTGAACGATGTGTCCAGTCGCCGCCAGCTTCGCTGGACACCTCCATACCATCCCGCCACCTTGTAGCCGAAGGTGATCGGCGGTGCAGGCTGCAGCAACGTGCGCCCCAACATCACTGTCTTCGCATGCGCCTCCGACAGCGCGCGAAGCGACTGCGCCATGTGCGCGTGATCACGGGCAAGAATAGGCTTGGCGCGCGACAGCAGCAGACTCATCGCCGTATCAACGGCATCCTGGCTGGTTGCGCCCCAGTGCACGAAGCGGGCGGCAATCGGGTCGTGCGCTGCCACGCGCGCAGTCAGAGCTTTCACCAGCGGTATTACGATCGTCGCGCAGAGTCGTGCGTCACGGGCTATCGCCTCCGCGTTGAAATCGTTCGCCACGCCGGCACGCGAAATCGCATCAGCGGCAGATGCGGGTACGATGCCGAGCTGTGCCTGCGCACGAGAAAGAGCGGACTCAAACCGAAGAAGTGCAGCGAGTACCGACTGATCAGAGAACAGATCCGCTAGTTCTTTGGTGGTTGCGAGGCTGGCGAGCAATCGTGAAGACGCCATTGCAGCTATATGTCGAAGAACACTGTTTCCTGCGGGCCCTGCAGGTGAATGTCAAAGGTCCAGTCGCCCGGCACCGTACCACGTTTAGCCAGCAGCGTGTGACGTCGTTCGGCGGGTACTAGCGCCAGAACAGCATCCCCAGGGAGGGCAGGATCGCCGTCAAAATATACCCGGGTACAGAGGCGGGCCAGCAGACCCCGCGCAAAGACGGACACGTTGATGTGTGGGGCCTGGAAGCCTCTGCTCCCGTTGGGGACGCGCCCAGGCTGGACTGTCTCGAACGTGCAGACGCCTTCGGCATCTGTGGCCAGCCTGCCGAAGCCAGAGAATGCAGGATCGGACTCCCGAGTACCCTCCGAGTGGTTATAGCGTCCCGACGCGTCTGCCTGCCACAACTCGATCATGCCGTCGGGCACCGGCGCGCCGTCGCCGTCGAGTAATCTAAACCGCAACCGGATGCGCTCTCCACTAGCTTCCTGCGCTGCCAGACAGCCCACCGCTGCGTTTGCCGTAAGTCCGAGGTGAAAAAATGGGCCAACCGTCTGTGAGGGCAGACTGGAGAGGTGTTCAGGCGCGTGGCTCACGGCTTCTCCTCAAAAGGCGTGGCATCCCGCCCGCGCAGGACGAAATCAAAGCGATAGCCAAGCGCCCACTCTGGTTCAGTCAGGCTCAGGTCGAACTTCGAGACGAGCCGCTGCCGCGCGCGTTCATTGGGAATCGACTGTGAGATCGGATCGAAAGGCATCAGGGGATCGTTCGGGAAGTACATCTGCGTCACCAGGCGCGTGATCAAGCACGGCCCGAACAGTGAGAAGTGGATGTGTGCCGGTCGCCAGGCATTGGTGTGATTGCGCCAGGGATATGCGCCCGGCTTAATCGTGGTGAAGCGGTAGTTGCCTTCTCCGTCCGTTGTTGTGCGACCCGCGCCGGTGAAGTTCGGGTCGAGCGGCGCAGCATGGTTGTCGCTCACATGATGGTAGCGCCCGGCGGCGTTGGCCTGCCAAAGCTCGATTAAGGTATTGGCGATGGGACGTCCGTCCTCGTCCATTACTCTGCCAGCCACGATGATTCGCTCGCCAAGGGGCTCGCCAGCGTGCTGGCGCGTCAGATCGTTGTCTGTCGCGGCGATTGGACTGTGCCCATAGAGCGGACCAGTGAGCTCTGACAGCGTGTGCGGTATGAGAATGAGCGGTTGCGTGGGAGCGCGCCGCCGGGTGGACACGTAGGTCGTATGCAGCAGCGACGGTTGATCGCCTGCCTCGGGACGCGGATAAATCTTCATCTGCTCTCCCTCATCGCCGTAACTTCTCTGCGGGCCGCAACCCTGCCGCCACAATCGAAAGTCAAGTGTAGAGCATCTCGGGACTGGCGTGGTACATTGTGTCGCGAGTTGAAGTGACGCGCACGAATACCAACGGTGCGGCCAGCAGGATGGCCGCCCGAATCGTCGCGCATCAAACTGGGTGTATGAAGCGCCTGCGGACCCAAGTCGGAATTGTGGGCGCCGGACCCGCCGGCCTGCTGCTGGGCCACTTGCTCCACCTTCGCGGGATTGATTCCATCATCCTTGAGGACCGAAGCCGCGAGTACGTTATCGGGCGAGTCCGAGCCGGTGTGCTCGAACAAGGCACGGTCGATCTCCTCGTTAGCGTCGGGCTGGGCGAGCGGCTGCAGAGGCAGGGCATGCGGCATGGCGCCATCCAACTGTGCTTTCGTCGCCGCCGGCATCGAATCGACTTTGACAAGCTGACGCCAGGGCGATCCATCACGGTGTACGGCCAGAACGAACTCGTTACTGACCTGATCGCGGCTCGCCAGGCTACTGATCGGCCTCTCTACTTCAGCGTGCGAGACGTGCGCGTCGCTGATTTCGACTCGGCGCCTCGCATTGCATTTCAGACGGAACAGGACGACAGCGAAATCAGGTGCGACTTCATCGCGGGGTGCGACGGCGGGCATGGTGTTTGCCGCCCGTCGATTCTTGCCGCTCACGACGGCGCTATGCGCGTATACGAGCGCCAGTATCCCTTCGCTTGGCTCGGCATTCTCGCTGACGCTGCGCCGAGCTGCGAGGAACTTGTTTACGCTCTGCACGAGCGAGGCTTCGCACTGTTCAGCATGCGGTCGCCATCGATCACACGTCTGTACGTGCAGTGCGCGCCGGACGAGAATATCGAGAACTGGCCCGATGAGCGCATCTGGCATGAGCTAGCAGCGCGCTTCGAAACGGCCGACGCATGGGGCCCGAATCGCGGCGCCATCCTTCAAAAAGGCATCAGCGGTATGCACAGCCTGGTGGTGGAGCCGATGCGCTGCGGCCGCCTGTTTCTCGCCGGCGACGCTGCCCACATCGTCCCACCGACAGGTGCCAAAGGCCTGAATCTTGCTGTGGCCGACGTGTGCGTGCTGGCGCGAGCGCTTGCCGCCTACTACCGCGAAGGACGCAAGGACCTGCTGGACCGTTACTCAGATCAGTGCCTGCGTCGAGTGTGGGCGGTTCAACGCTTCTCCTTTTGGATGACATCGATGTTGCATATCGCACCAGACGGAAGTGAATTCGATTATCGCCGCCAGCTCGCGGAGCTCGACTACGTGACTACATCTCGCGCGGCTATGACTTGCCTGGCCGAGAACTACACTGGACTGCCGTTGGAAATGCAGAGTCCGTGACGTCTCAAGACCAAATATGTGCGCCTCAGCCGGGAGACTTTGATGATGAACGAATACGCATTCGAGATGGCCACTTCCTCTATCCGGGTCGGTGTCGGCGTGACACGCGAAGTGGGCGCGGAGTTAGTGGACCTTGGCAAGCGCCACGTCCTGGTGTTCACCGATCCCAACCTGCGCACTCTGCCGCCGGTTGCGACCGTGCTCGAATCTCTCGAAGAGCACAAGATTCGCTCGTCGATCTTCGATCGCGTGCGCGTTGAGCCCACTGACGAGTCGTTCCGCGAAGCGACTGCAGCCGCCCAAGCCGCCAACTTTGACGCGTTCGTTGCGGTGGGCGGCGGTTCAACCATAGACACGGCGAAAGCGGCTAACCTTTACAGTTGCTATCCAGCGGACTTCCTCGATTACGTCAATCCTCCCATTGGCAAAGGCCAACCCGTTCCCGGGCCGCTCAAGCCCTTGATCGCAATTCCCACGACGGGCGGCACGGGAAGCGAAACAACGGGCGTGGCCATCTTTGACTTCGTCCGCCACCATGCCAAGACGGGCATCGCCCATCGCCGCCTGAAACCGACGCTGGGTCTCATTGACCCCGAGAATACGCGGACGCTACCTGCGCCGGTGGCGGCATCTGCAGGGCTGGATGTGCTGAGCCACGCCATCGAGTCCTACACCGCGCTGCCGTTTCACGAGCGCGCGATGCCGCAGCGTCCGCTTCTGCGGCCAGCCTATCAGGGCTCCAACCCGATTAGCGATGTGTGGAGTCTCGAGGCCCTTCGGCTGGTGGCAGGCTACCTTCGGCGCGCGGTGTCAGATCCCGCGGATGACGAGGCGCGGGCTTCCATGTTGCTGGCCGCCGCGTATGCCGGCATTGGATTCGGAAATGCGGGTGTGCACTTGCCGCACGGGATGTCCTACCCGGTATCCGGCCTGGTGCGGAATTATCAGGCACCGGGGTACTCGGTGGGGCATCCGCTGATACCGCACGGAATCTCGGTGATCGTGAATGCGCCGGCAGTATATCGGTTCACATCGCAGGCGTGTCCTGAACGTCACCTTCGAGCCGCCGAAATTCTCGGCGCCAAGGTCAGAGGCGCGCGCCTGGAAGACGCCGGGAAGATTCTCGCGGATCAGATCATCGGGCTGATGCGCGATCTGCAAGTTCCCAACGGCCTCCGTGCCCTTGGGTATCAATCGGCAGATATTCCGGCGCTCGTCGAAGGCACGCTGCCGCAACACCGCGTCACCAAACTCTCACCGCGCCCGGCGGGGCCGGATGAACTGGCCCGAATCTTCGAAGAGTCCATGGTGATTTGGTGAGTGGTGGCCGCTGACGATGCGATCCGGCTCAACGCCGGCGCAGGATCAGATCACAGCCAGATGCAGATCTCGTAGACAATGTTTACAGCATTTCACCCGCCGATTCCTCTTATCGGGGACGCCCGGAGGTGGAATTCACGCCGTGCGATGACCGATGATCGTGTGCCAGCGTGGCTGCCGTCGCTTCCGGCAAGGCCCAGGCGAAGAGGACACCTTCGGCGCTCGTAACAATGTACTGACGCCCGTCGAGTTCGTAGGTGATGGGGGAGCTTTGCATGTCCCCACCAGTGCCCGCATGCCACAGCGTCTTGCCGTCGGCAGTTCGCAGCGCGAGAACGTTCCCGCCGGCGTCGCCCGTGAAGGTCAATCCGGAGTCTGTGGTTAGCGCTCCCGCGCCGGAATCGCCGGGTCCAAGATCGTGGGTCCAGCGAATCTTGCCTGTTTGGTAGTCAATGGCCTCGAGCACGCTGGTGCTCCACACGCCGTAATCCGCGCCCGCCCAGCCAAAGGTTCCATCCGCCGGTTTGGCGAAGTAAATACCATAACTGGGCCGCGCGTCTACAATAAACAGCCCGGTCTTGGCGTCGAAACTCGGCGAACGATAGTTGTTCAGGCCGCCTTCGTCGGGCGCAATCAGCCGTCCATCGCGAGCGGGTTCCTTGTCAGGGTTCGGGATCGGACGGCCTTTCTGGTCCACCCCAAGGCTCCAGTTCACCGGCCCGAAGGTTGTAGTCAGCAGGTCCTCTCCGTTGGTGCGATCGAGAACAAAGAAGTAACCGTTCCGCGAAGCCTGCATCAGCATTTTGCGCGGCTTGCCCTTGAAGTCTCCGTCCACCAGCACCGGCGTTTCTACTGCGTCCCAATCATGGGTATCATGCGGCGAGGGCTGAAAGGCCCAGGCCAGTTTACCGGTGTCGGGGTTGAGGGCCACGATGCTGCAGGTATAGAGGTCGTCGCCCGGACGTGTCGCTCCATTCAGCACCGGAGTTGGATTTCCAGTGCCCCAGTAAATCAGGTTGAGAGCCGGGTCGAAGGTGCCGGTCATCCAGGTGGTGCCGCCTGAGGTGGCGTTAGGTGTTCCCACCGGCGGAGTGCTGTCCCACCTCCATTGCGTCTCGCCCGTCTCGGGATCGATCGATTTCAGAAACCCCGCCAGATTGTCGAAATCGCCAGACACGCCGGCGATCACGTGGTTGCGGACAATCAGCGGCGTCATGGTTGTCCAGTAACCCTTCTGCGAGTCCGCGATCACGATGTTCCAGCGCACGGTGCCGTCGTAGGCGTTCAAACAAACCAGGTGCGCGTCGGGCGTCATGAAATACAACCAGTGCTCGTACATCGCAACGCCGCGGGAACCGATGTGAAATCCCTTGTTGGCAGGGTACCTGTAATGCCAGATTTGGTGGCCGGAGCGAGCATCCACGGCCCAAACGTTGTCGGGAACCGTGATGTAAAGGACGCCGTCGACGAGCAAGGGAGAACACTTCAGTTGACCGCTTTGGCCGGTCTGAAATGCCCAGGCCAGGCCCATCCGCGCAACGTTTTGAGGAGTGATTTGTGTCAAAGGACTGTGCCGCTGACCCGAATAATCGCCGTGATATCCGGGCCAACTGTCGGCGGGCGGGTGCAGGAGCATCGCGGAATCTACGCCTTGCGCGAGAGACGGTGGGGACACCACCAAAGCCACCAGCATTGCGGCGGCAAAAAGAGGAACAAAAATCGACCAACGTCTCGTCATTAAATCTCGCGTCTTTCCGATCAGCGCAGCGTCTGGAGATACGCCATCAGGTTGTGCACATCGGCGTCCGTGTATTTTCCCAGCAGAGCCGCGTGCGCTTCGGCCGGCGCGTCGATAGTGTACCGGACCTGGTTGGTGGCCCAGGAGCGATAATGGCCGGAACTATCGCGCAGAGCAACCGTAAACTCGTCGCGGTAAGCAAGCTCTCCGGAGACGGTTTCGCCGGAAGGGAGCGTTACCACAATCCTGGCCTTAACGTGTTCGGGATACAACATGCGCCGCTCGAGCTGCAATCCCTGGAAGCGTTCGGCGATGCCAGAGAGATCGCCTGTCGGCGAGTGGCAGGATGCGCATTTTCCGGCCCCGTAGAAGTACTGCTTGCCGGCTTCGGCGTTACCGGTCTGAAGATCGGAAACATCCACGCCGCGGCGGCCACCATTCTGCGAGGCTGCTTTGGTGGCTTGATCGTGGATGAACGCCACGAGCGCGGCGAGGTCAGAGTCGGGCAGGTCGAAGCGCGGCATCCCTTTTTCCGGGCGCCCATAGCGCACAACCGGAAGGATTTTGTCGCCGCCCACGTCACCTGCAACGAGCTTCGAGCGGGTGAGGTCCGGCCCTGTTTCACCGCCACCCGCGTCCCGACCGTGACAGAATGCGCAGCGCTGGATAAAGAGCGAGCCACCGCTTTCGACTAACCCAGGGGTCACAGCGGGCGAAGCGGTTTTGGGAGCTTGTGCAGCAAGAGAGACGCCCGCCAGCAACACAGCGGCGGCCGCAGCGGATATAAAACGGTCGTGAGCGAAAGCCGTCAATCAAGTCCCTTAGCAACAAACTGCCTCGACGCAGCGATTCGGGGTGGGCAAAAGAATCCGTGTGAAAACTCGTGGATTCCCGCCTTCGCGGGAATGACTGCGTTGGAGCAGAAGCTCCATATCCAGCGGCGTCACCCCCGCGGGGGTCCACCCCAGACAGGCGGCATGCGCGAGTTCTCACAGAGACTCAAAAGCCCCGCCCCTAATGCCGGCAGGTCGAGCCGGCAACCCCTCTTCGCCCTAGACTGGGTTGGGGCGAAATCGATTAACTACCTTATTTTTCAATAACATTCCAGGATAAATCTGTCTAACTCGTTTGTTTTCATATACATTCCAGGGTATTCTCATTTGTCTCAAATTTCTCATTTTCGGTCCTTTATTATCAATAACATTCCAGGATAGGCCAAAAAAAATTTAAAAAAATTCGGCTTTTGTCGGAGGGCTGACATACCCTCGGCTGAGCGGGGACGGGCCTAACGCGGCGCGGGCCGCCCAGGACATCCCAGAAAAGAAGAACACTATCGAGATTCGTGAGCCCACATGGCTCCTTTCAGGGGCCCTTGGTGCCGCCGTGCTTTCTAACAGTTCGTTGAAAAAACATTTCCGAAGCTTGTCATTCCGAGCGGAGCGAGGAATCTCGCTCTGAAACTAAAGGAAATGCGAGATTCCTCGTCGCCTTCGGCTCCTCGGAATGACAGGCTGGACGAGTTTTTCAACGAACTCTGAGCCACAAAAGCCTTTAACACGGCCGCCTCACCTTGTGTATCACGAGATCTCAAAGTTGTCAAGTGATTCTCATCGCTAGGGTTTTAACACGCTGTAGCGTTTCGAGGTAGGCTACATCGCCGCCAGCGACGCCGGGGGGGTGAAGTTCTGTAAGTGGTTGGCGCTGTAAGACCCCTGCGTAGGGACGCTATCGATTGGAGGCCGACGATTTCAGCGGAAACTGCCGATCGAGGGCGAGATTCAGCTCGAGGACGTTCACCCGCGGCTCGCCCAGAAATCCGAGGGTGCGGCCTTGGGTGTTTTGTGCAACAAGCTGTTGCACTTTTTCCAGCGCGATGCCGCGTGCTTTCGCCACGCGCGGCACCTGGGCCTGGGCGGAGGCAGGGCTGATGTCAGGATCGAGGCCGCTGGCCGACGCGGTGACGAGGTCGGCGGGAATGGGGCCGGTGTAATCGGGGTTGTCTTTGCGGAATTGATCGATGGACGCTTTCACGCGGTCGATCAGCTTTTGGTTGGTGGGGCCGTAGTTCGAACCGGCGGAAGCGGTGGCGTCATAGCCATTGCCGGCAGCCGACGGCCGAGGCTGAAAATATTCCGGCTTGGCGAAATTCTGACCGATCAACGAAGAGCCGACCACCTGGCCGTTGACCACAATCAGGCTGCCGTTCGCGCGGTGCGGAAAAAACATTTGCGTCAATCCGGTCACCACACCGGGGTAGACGAAGCCGGTGAGCACAGTGAAGAAGATGGTGAAGCGAAGTGCGGGTCCGAGTTGTCTCAACATGGTGTCTCTCCGTTCGCGGATCGCCAGTCACAGTCGGTACCTGCCATCCTGAGCACAGCGAAGGATCTCGGTATTCTGAGATCCTGGGATTCCTCGCTTCGCTCAGAATGACGGGCCGCACGCAACACGTTCATCAAACTTAGCCTTTTTCAACCTTCACGCCAGCCTCAGCCAATGCAGGATTTGATCGATAGCCCAAATCCCGGGAAAGGGCGCGATAATCCCACCCACGCCGTAGATCATCAGGTTGCGCCAAAGTAAAGCGCCCGCGGCCTGTGGCCGGTACTTCACGCCCCGCAGCGCCAGCGGCACCAGGGCGATGATGATGAGCGCGTTGAAAATCACGGCTGACAGCACCGCGCTCTGCGGCGTATGCAGATGCATGATGTTCAAGTATGCGAGGGCGGGATAGGTGGCCATGAACATCGCTGGGATAATGGCGAAATACTTGGCCACATCATTGGCGATGGAGAACGTGGTTAGCGCGCCGCGGGTGATCAGGAGTTGTTTGCCGATGGCCACGATCTCAATGAGCTTGGTGGGATTGCTATCCAAATCCACCATGTTGCCGGCCTCTTTGGCGGCCATGGTACCGGTGTTCATGGCCACGCCGACGTCGGCCTGAGCCAGCGCCGGAGCGTCGTTGGTGCCGTCGCCCGTCATGGCGACCAAGCGCCCTTCGGTTTGCTCCTTCTTGATGTACTGCAGTTTCTGCTCGGGAGTGGCCTGGGCGAGAAAATCATCCACGCCCGCTTCGGCGGCGATGGCCGCAGCCGTTAACGGATTGTCGCCGGTGATCATGATGGAACGAATTCCCATAGCGCGAAGTTGCGCCAGCCGTTCCTTCATGCCGCCTTTGACGACGTCCTTTAGATGAATGGTGCCGAGCAGGCGGCTTCCATCCGCTACGGCAAGCGGAGTGCCTCCGGAGCGGGAGATGCGGTCGGAAGCATCCGTGAAGTTCGAACTGACACTGCCCCCTTGCTCTCGGACAAACTTAACAATCGCTTCGGTGGCACCTTTGCGCAGATGGCGGCTGTCAAAGTCTACGCCGCTCATGCGTGTGTAAGCCGAGAACGGTACGAATTGCGCGTTCAAATCAGAGACATCGCGGCCGCGCAGGTTGAACTGCTGTTTAGCCAGAACCACAATCGAGCGGCCCTCGGGGGTTTCGTCGGCCAGGCTCGAGAGTTGGGCCGCATCTGCCAGCTCAGCGGTGTTGACACCTTCGGCGGGAATGAATTCCACCGCCTGGCGGTTGCCGAGCGTGATGGTGCCGGTCTTGTCGAGCAAGAGGGTGTTAACGTCGCCGGACGCTTCCACGGCCTTGCCGCTCATGGCCAGCACGTTATCTTGCATCACACGGTCCATGCCGGCAATGCCGATGGCGGAAAGCAGGCCGCCGATGGTGGTGGGGATCAGGCACACCAGCAGAGACACCAGCACGGCCACGGACGGCACCTCGCCCGCGCCGGCAGAACGCACGCTGTAAAGAGCAAACGGATGCAACGTCACCACGGCCAGCAGAAAAATCAGCGTGAGGCCGGCGATCAGGATGTTGAGTGCGATTTCGTTCGGCGTCTTCTGGCGCTCCGCGCCTTCCACCAGCGCGATCATGCGATCGAGAAAAGTCTCGCCGGGATTTGAGGTGATCTGGATCTTGATCCAGTCGGAGAGAACCTTAGTTCCTCCGGTCACAGCGCTCCGATCGCCGCCGGATTCGCGAATCACGGGCGCGCTCTCGCCGGTGATGACGGATTCGTCGACAGTGGCAATGCCGTCGGTCACTTCACCGTCGCCGGGTATGATATCCCCTGCCTCGCAGAGCACCGAATCGCCGGCGCGTAGCCGGGAGGCCGGCACCGGTTCCGTCTTGTTTCCCTGGCCATAGCGCTTTGCCAGGGTCTCGGTCTTGGCCTTTCGTAGCGTATCCGCCTGGGCCTTGCCGCGCGCCTCGGCCATGGCTTCCGCGAAGTTGGCAAAAAGAACCGTAAACCACAGCCAAATGCCGATCTGCAAGGTGAAACCGATGGCGTGGGTCCGGGTGATGGCATCCCGAAGCAGGAAAATGGTGGTCAGAGCCGCTCCGACCTCCACCACGAACATGACGGGATTCTTGATCAGGGTGACCGGGCTGAGCTTGACAAACGATTCCCGCAGCGCCCGCTTGACGATGGGCGGGTCAAACAGCGGACGCGCCCGCACCAGTCTTTTCGGCAAGAGATGGGTTTCATCTTCGACAGCAGGTGGTGGTGACACAACAGTCGCCATAAGTTCAACTCCAAATCGGCAATGAGATTAACGAAGAGAAAAGCTTCCCTTCGCGCATCAGGAAGTGCTCCACGATGGGACCCAAGGATAAGGCCGGAAAGAAGGTCAAAGCGCCGATAATGATCACGACCCCGACCAAAAGGCCGACAAAAAGCGCTCCATGAGTTGGAAGGGTGCCACTAGTCGTGGGCACCTTCTTCTTGGCAGCCAGGCTGCCGGCAACGGCCAAGGCAGGGAGAATAAACCCGAAGCGTCCGATTAGCATGGCCAAGCCCTGGGTGAAGTCGTACCAAGGCGTCGTGGCGTTGATCCCGGCAAAGGCGCTGCCATTGTTCTCCGAAGCGCTAGAGAACGCATACAAGACCTCGCTGAGCCCGTGAGGGCCTGAGTTATTAAAATTGGCTATGGGCGGGCCAGGCGGATTCCAGTAGCCGCCCTTGGCGAGCGGAATTACCACACTGGCGGCCGTGAACACCAGGATGGACAAGGCGGTCACGATAATGGCCACCATCGCCATCTTGACTTCTTTCTGCTCGATCTTTTTCCCCAAGTACTCGGGTGTTCGGCCGACCATCAGTCCGGCAATAAAGACCCCGACGATGGCATACAGCAGCATGCCGTACAAGCCCGAACCGACCCCCCCGAAAATGACCTCGTCGGTCTGAATATTGAACAGCGGGATGAGGCCGCCGAGCGGGGTATAACTGTCGTGCATGCTGTTGACGCTGCCGTTGCTGGCATCCGTGGTGGCGGTGGCCCAGAGCGCGGAACTGGCGAGACCGAAGCGGACCTCCTTACCCTCCATATTCCCGCCCGCTTGCTTCGAAGTGGCTGATGTTTGGACTCCTAATCGAGCCAGGATCGGGTTTCCAGACTGCTCGGCGGGATAGCAAACAAAGACCGCCGCCAGAAACATGAACGCCATGGCGGCGAACAACGCCCACCCCTGTCGCGTATCACGAACCATTCTCCCGAAGGTATAGGTGAGGCCCGATGAGATGATGAGAATGGCCAGCAGTTCTGTGAAGTTTGTAAACGGCGTGGGATTCTCGTAGGGATGACCCGAGTTGGTGTTGAAGAACCCTCCCCCATTGGTTCCCAGCATCTTGATGGATTCCTGGGAGGCCACTGGTCCCACTGCGATAGTTTGCGCGGGCCCCTCCACGGTGATCGCCTTCTGGTAGGCTCGGAAGGTCTGAGGGGCGCCGCGCGCGCACAAAAAGATCGCGAACACCAGGGCGAGCGGCAGGAGGATGTAAACGGTGCAGCGTGTCAGGTCCACCCAGAAGTTGCCGATGCTGCTGGACTGTTTGCGCGCGAACCCTCGAATCAGCGCGATCGCCACCGCAATTCCGGCCGCAGCAGAGACAAAATTCTGCACGGTCAGGGCCACCATCTGGACAAAGTAGCTCAGAGTCACCTCGCCGCCATAAGCCTGCCAGTTTGTGTTGGTCATAAAGCTCACGGCGGTGTTGAAGGCGAGGTCCGGCGTCATCGGCGTGGCGTTGGCCGGAGCATGCGGAGTACTGAACCCCATCGGGTTTAACGGTAGGAATCCCTGCAGCCGCTGAATGGCATACACAAACAAAAAGCTGACAAGGCTGAAGGCGAGAACGGACGCGGCATATTGTGTCCAGCGCTGCTCCGCGTCTTCATGTATCCCACACACGCGGTAGGTCAACCTCTCGAGCGGGCGTAGCAGCGGATGAAGAAGCGTCCGCTCGCCTTCGAAGACGCGAGCCATGAACAAGCCCAGAGGCTTCGTCAGCACCAAGAGAACCAAAAAATACGCCACAATGTACCAAACACCGCTAATCGCCACAGTGGCCTCCTTAAAACCGTTCGGGTCGCAGCAATGCGTATACCAGGTACACGAATAGGAAGAACGCAGCGACGCCAGAAATGATGTAATCCATGAGTCACCTCCTCACCTTACAGGTGATCGCAGGCTTTGGCGAAAGCCCAGCACGCCACGAAGAATAGAACTCCAGCGGCAACGTAAAACAGATCGAGCATGACGACGCTCCTTTTGGTCTACGAAAATGACCTCGTGACCCAGGGCTCGCAGGCCCCTTGCGAGCCTTCGCTCCCGCCTCCACCACGAGGAATTCTGGCCGCCCAGGAAAACGATCGAGGGCGCGGTTATCAAGCGGCTAAGACACTCGAGTTGGTCGCGGCACAGGCAGATTTGAACCCTCGTGTCATTGACGTTCAGTGCGAACTCCGAAACCAGCGACAGTGCCATCTGCTGGGTGTGCGAAATGGCAACCGGTGGGCTTGTTAGCGGGACTTGATAGGGAACAACCTGGGGCACCAGTAGCGTCAGATTGAGCCGCAAGTCGCGTGCCAGTTGACTGGCCCGCGCCAGTGCCGCCGCCGTGCCCGGCACCGTGGTGAATACGACCGTCAGTTGCAGCGAGGATTCCGAATGCGTGTGGTCCGGACACTGTTCGGCCGTGGCTGGATGCGCGTAATTCATACCAGCGACTATCGGGTTGTTCCACCACAGATCCACCCCCAAAGCTTAGATTCTGCACCCTAAATGAGGCATAAACAGCAAATAAATAATTTATAAACGCCATAACAGTGCGACAATCCGTCTGCAATGTGAGGCTTCTGGCCTTATTCGGAATGACAGTGCTGTTACTTGGGCGGCCACAAGGGCCGCCCCCACCTCAAATTGAGCCACTACCGGCGTTTCCCATACCCCGTCAGTCTTGCTCGGGCAGATGAAAACGGTAGCCGGTCCAAGGTTCCGTCAGCAGGTAGCGCGGCTTGCTGGGATTGGGCTCGATCTTCTTGCGCAGCCGGTTGGTAAACACACGCAAATATTCACTTTCATCCCCGTAATCGGGTCCCCAGACGGACTGCAGCAGCTCGCGGCGCGTCAGCACTTTGTTGGGATGGGCTACGAGGTAGGAAAGCAGATCCAGTTCCTTGACGGTGAGGTGCGCCTGTTTGCCGCGGGTCGTCACCAGATGAGTTTCGAAGTCAATTTCGACTCCATCAAGCTTGAGGCGTTTCGGGCGCGCCTCCTGCACCAGAGGGGTACGCCGCAACGCGGCACGGATACGAGCGAGAAGCTCGGGTGTACCGTAGGGCTTGGTAACGTAATCGTCAGCGCCGGCGTCGAGCGCTTCCACCTTATCCTTCTCATCATTTCTCACGGTCAGCATAATGATGGCCAGGTCTAGTCCTGGCCGCTCGGTGCGAATCGTGCGGCAGGTGGCGATGCCGCCCAAGCCCGGCATGTTCACGTCCAGAAGCACCAGGTCATAACGCTCGTTGCGAAGCATCTCCAGGGCGTCTTCTCCGCTCCGGGCCTCGGCCATCTCATAACCGTTCGCCACCAGAGTGGTTCGCATCACGCGGCGAATCTGCGGCTCGTCATCAACCACCAGGATGCGCCCGAGGCTCATGCCCTATCCTCCGCCTGCGCAACGGGCAACGACAGGCAAAACTCCGAACCTTGCGGCGAACTCGTTTCCAGCCAGACTTCACCCCCGTGAGCCCGCGCGATCTCGCGAGCGATGGCGAGTCCCAGACCGGTGCCGCGGGCCTTCGACGAACTTGAGCCGCGGTAGTACTTCTCAAACACACGCGCACGGTCTTCCGGCGCTATTCCTGGCCCGTGGTCCCGAATGCCGACCACCACGCCGCCCGCGGTTCGTCCCGCCCGCACCGTCAGCGGAGTCGCCGACGGCGAGTACCTCAAGGCATTGTCCACGAGCTGGCGGATGACCAACTCGACGAGCTCCGCATCGACGTCGACGTAAGGCAGGTCAGGTGCCACCTGCAGGTTCACAGAACGACCGGCGATGACAGATTCCATAGACCCTAGAACCTCTTTCAGCATCGGCTCCACGGCGCAAGGCGCACGCGTCAACTGAAGGTCTCCGGCCTCGATCCGCGCCATCCGGATGGCCTCGGTCACCAGCCGGTTGAGATGGTCGATCTCCTCGTCCACCACCGTGATGAGCTCCCGGCGGCTCGCCGGCGCTGAGACCACATCAGAGAGCAAGGCGCTGGTGGCGGCCTTCATCGAGGTCAGCGGCGTCTTGAACTCATGAGCCATGGCATCGAGAAGGGTGGACTTCAGTTCCTGGCTCTGCTGGGCCGCCTGGGCGTGGCTGGCAGCTTCCTGCGCCCGCGCCTTCTCGAGGCCGATAGCGGCCAGGTTGGCTAACGCCTGAAGGACGGTGTCGGAGGGAAGAAGGCCACGAAGCGCGAGAGCGCCGATAGGCTCTCCGCCCAGTCGAATCGCCGTAACCACGGTGTTCGTCAGGCTGTCGCGAAAGAGGGTGCCCTTCACGGCGCTTTCCCGCAGCCGCTCGTCAAAACCCGTCAGATCCTCGGGACCTGTGTTGTAAGTCGCTCCCGTGGCACGGTCGTACAGAGCGCCGGCGCGAAAATCGAACACTTGCGCGATTTGCCGCGCAATCTGACGGGCGACATCCTCTTCAGTGTGAGTCAACAGAATGGAACGGCTTAAAGCGTAAAGGCGCTCCATGTCCCGCTGCCTCGCCAGGGCCTCGCGAGTGCGTTCTTTGGCGTGCTCCGAAACCTGGCTCGCGATAATCGAAGTAGCGAGGAAGGCAAGTAGCGCCACCCAGTTCTGCGGGTCTGCAATGGTAAAGGTCAGAAGCGGAGGAAGGAAGAAATAGTTGAAGCACAACATTGCCGCGATCGAAGCCGCCGTCGCCTCTATGAGCCCCCACCAAGTGGCGACAGCCAAGACCGCCACCAAGTAAGCAAATCCTGCCGTGATGGCGTTGACGCGAACCGCGTGGAAGCAGACGAGCGTGACGGTCGCGACGATTCCCAGCGAGCCCAGCAGGCGTGGCGCGATGGAGGCCGCTGCGCGCATCCACGCCGGAGGCGCTCCGCGATCTAACTGTGACGTTCCGCCCTCGCGAATGGCAGGCATTTACAAACACTCTATCAGGTTGGAGGCTAGGGGGGCTACGAGGTGACCTGCAGTAAAAGGCGAGCACCGCGCCTACGAAGTCCAGACTGACCGGCACTTGGACAAGTCGCAGGCCGGTCAACTCAGGTATTTTACCAGGATCACTTCGTTTTGGGCCTCGTTGTAAACAAGATCGTCCACCAGGGCACGCACCATCAGGATGCCAAAGCCGCCCGGCCGCATACCCTTGTCGGCGCGGACTCTTTGGTGTTCGGCGGGCTGATCAGGCGGGTTGTTGAGCGCTGCATGGCTGAGAGCATCAAACTGAAACCCCGGACCGGGGTCGGCGATTCGATAGAGGATCAACCGCGGAGTGCGCACACAGCTAATCCGCACCCGACGGGCCGGGTCGAAGTGTCCTCCCCATTCGATGGCATTCAAAACCAGTTCGTGCACCGCCTTGCCGATGGCCTCCGCCACTTCGGGCGACACGCCCTTCTGAATGGCCTCCAGAAAGCTTTCACTGCGCTGCGCGGCCTCGATCGTGCAAGGGATCACCAATTCCACCCAGTTCGGGCGCGCGGAGACCACTTCGATAGGCGGGCCGGTGGGTCCTAGGTCCAGCACCTCATGCACCAACTCGATCAACGAGTGGGCGTCGACAGGCTTGGTCAAGTAACGGCAGGCCTGGGCCTGCGCTGCGCGCAGCACGGTTTCGGGAGCGTCGTTCCCGGTCATCATAATAGTCTTGGGAGGGTTCTCAAATTTCTGCAGGCGTTCGAGCACCGAGAGCCCGTCGAGTCGTGGCAGTCCGACATCCAGTAACACCAGATCGAAATGTTCACGCTGCAACCGCTCTAAAGCGTGCTCCCCGTCGCTCGCCGACTCAGCGGAAATACTGGCCCCCGCCAGAATTGCGCACACCACGCTGCGTACCTGCGGGTCGTCTTCGACGACAAGAACCTTTTTCATCGCGATACTCGATATCGGCTGAATCAGTATCGAACTTCACAATATACTTTATGGAGGCCACTGGGTGCCAGCCGAGGCGGAACGCACAACCCGTGCTGACGCTCCTTTTCGGTGAAGGAGACAAAACCATGACCGCTGACAATTTTCGCCGCTTGGCGCTTGCTCTACCCGAAGCCTCTGAGAGCGCTCACATGGGGCATCCGGATTTCCGGGTGCGCAATAAAGTTTTTGCGACCTTAAGTTATCCGGGCGAGGGTTGGGCCATGGTGAAACTTACTCCCCAGCAGCAGGCGTCATTTGTCGAGGCCGAACCTGCCGTATTTGCACCGGTGAAGGGCGGTTGGGGACGCCGCGGCGCCACCAACGTCCACCTGAAGGCCGCCAGAGAGGCCTCGGTGCGCCGGGCGCTCCTTACCGCCTGGTGCGAGGTGGCGCCCAAGCGTCTTGTTAAGGAGTTTGCCGCAAGCCTTTAAGTGGAACATGGTTCGGCGACTCGGTGTCTAACTAGCCGAAGATTCCATCATCGCTCCGGGCAAACTCGCTAGCTTGCGGGGGCGGATGGTAGCTGTTATCTTGGTGCTGTGATGGAAGCGGTTCGAGCGCTCCAAACCGGCTTCGACGGTGTAGGTTCCCAAGCTACTGAGGAAGCAGCCTTGGTGGCGGAGCTGCAAGCGGGTTCTGAAGAAGCCTTCGATTATGTCCTCGGCGCTTACAAAAACCCGGTCTACAGCCTGGTGGCACATATTCTGGGAAACGACGCGGATGCCGCCGACGTGTTGCAGAACGTGTTTGTCAAGGTCTTTCGCGGCATCGGCCAATTCCACGGCCACAGCAGTTTGAAAACCTGGATGTATCGCATCGCCGTGCGCGAGGCGTTGAATTACCGCCGCGGCTGGTTTCGCCGGCACGTTCATGAGCCCGTTTCGCTCGATGAGGAATCCGCAGAGCCGGTAACGGCGCTCAGCACGAAGCCGTGTGGCGAGAGCCCTTACGAGGCCCTCGAACTGGCGGAGCGCCAGAAGCTGGTGAAAGCGGCCCTGGCGGCCTTGCCGCCCCCCTATCGTGCCGTGCTCGTCCTCCGCGAGATCGACGAGATGCCCTACGACGAAATCGCGGACGTTCTTGGGATCGCGGAAGGCACCGTGAAGTCACGCTTGATGCGCGGCCGGGAGCTTTTGCGGCGAAAGCTCGCCACGATACTTGGCCACTGATATGTTCGAATCCTGCCTCGAAATTCGGCGCCAGTTTTCCGAGTACGTTGACCTCGAAACCTGCGGGCGCGCCACCCGGCTCTCCGTTCGATACCACTTGCAGAACTGTGCCTCCTGCCGGCGCGAGCTGGAGCTGCGTCAGCTTGTGGATTCGGATCTGCGCTCCTTGCCGCGGCCCCGCATGTCAGCCTTCGCCGACCTCCGCTTGAATGTGGCGCTTTCTCGGGCGCGCCACGCCCACATCCTCGCCAGCCTGACGCTGAAGTTTGAGAACGCATTTCGACCCCTGCTGCTGCCCGCCTCGGGCGCTGTGCTGGCAGGGCTGCTTTGCCTGGGTCTCACGCTGCACTGCCTGATTGTGCCTCCGGCGGCGCGGCCCGAGGAGTCTCTGGCAACCCCGGCCCGCATCGAATCACTTATTCCCGTCGAGATTAATACGGGTGACAGCGGCTTGTGGATGGTTACCCATGTGAATTCCGAGGGCCGGGTCGTGGACTACCAGGTGGTTTCCGGCAACAACTCGCCCGCGGTGAAGTCGCAACTTGACCGGCTGATGTATTTCAGTGTCTTCCACCCGGCGACTCGCAGCGGCAGGCCTACGGACGCCCAGGTAGTTCTAGCTATTCGGCGCATCACGGTGCGCGCGTCAAACGTATCTCCGCACGAAGGAAACGTTAAACCTGTCTCGTTCTTTTCCCCCTCAAGCACTCCGGAAAGGTCCCGCGCTTGACACGCCGCCTTACTGCTTTCCGTTCGGAACCTTCATTGGGAATATTCGGAATACATTTTGAGGCCCGAAGGGCCGCACGAACAAAGCCCTGGGCAACGCCCAGGGAAACCCAGGAACGTGACCAGTGGAGCCCTGAAAGGGCGGGCCAAGGCAGCTCATCCGAATGGGCTTTCAGGGCTCACCGTTTGGCGGGGCATCTGGTTTCCCTGGGCGTTGCTCAGGGCTTTGTTCGTGCGGCCCTTCGGGCCTCAAAATGTACAGACTCCAGGGCTCAGCTTGCGTTAGCAAGCTGACCCGAGAGCGTTCGCGGGCCAAGGGCCCTAAGGGACAGACTCTGAAGCCCCGCCCTTTTCGAATCCTGGCGAGAAATGCAGGTAGGTTAGAATGCGTCGGCAAAACAGTATGACTCTCAACAAGAACTGTGACAGATCGGCGACGCTTCGTGTAACACAAGGCTCGGCCGTGGTGAAATCTGGACTTCGCGTTGGCGCGGCTGGGAGAGAACACGGCTCCAGCCTGCGACGGATTACCGTTTCTTGCTTGCTGCTCGCCGTGATGGCCGCGTTGGGAGCGGGTTCCCGTCTCGCCTTCGCGCAAGGCGGCGTCACCGTGGTTCCCAACGAAGCAGTCTTTTCCATGCTGGCCGCCATCAACCTCGCTGGGTACGATTCTGGCCTCGACTCCGAGCCCGCCACCGGCCTGCGGCACGAGGTCCGCGCGTGGTGCGCGAAGCGACAGCCAGAGGTTCTCCCTGCCCTCACCCGCTTCTATCGCGATCATCAATTGAATGACTCGTCTGCCGATCTCGGCCAATATCTGTCACTCGCGCTGCTGCTCGGTCCACCACCGGACTTCAAGCCTACGGTCGCCGACGCGGACTTGCCGCCCGACGGCGCCGCCGTGAAGGAAATCGTGCCTCTGCTCGAGCGCTTCTATAGAGAAGCCGACCTTGAGGAGCTGTGGACACGTCTCCAGCCTGCTGGTGAGTCTGTGATCAACGACTGGAGCGGTCCCATCCGGCAATCGATCACAAACACCGACGCCTACCTGCGCTTCCCGAGTGGAGCCTACCTCGGGCGCACGTACACCATCAATATTGGCTTGCTCAGCGCTCCGGGTCAGGTGCAGGCGCGAATTTACGGTGAGAATTATTACGTGGTGGCCACTTCGTCGCCAGATCCACCGATTGCCGATATTCGCCATCAGTATCTGCACTTCCTGCTTGACCCGCTTGCCTTGAAGTACGCGTTTGAGGTTCATCAAAAAGAAGTGCTGGCGGCTTTGGCGAGGTCTGCGCCCGCTCTCGGAACCGACTTCAAGGAAGACTTCTCGCTGTTGCTCACAGAATGCCTCATTCGCGCCGTCGAGCTGCGCATGGACAAGCCGCCGCAGCCCGAGAAACAAGTGGACGAGATGACCCGGGAAGGCCTCATCCTGGTGCCGTACTTCTATGAGGCGCTTGGCGATTTCGCCGGTCAACCTGCCTCCATGAGCACTTATTACCGGCAGATGATCCTGGGCATCCAACTTCCCAAAGAGCGCCAGCGGCTGGCGAACGTGAAATTCTCACCGGCGGCGGAAGTTAAGGTCGCAAGCCATCCCGTAGTTCATCGTACGGCCGCCGATGCCCTTCTCGACCAGGGCGACAATCTCATCTATCAGGGGAATTACGCCGAGGCGAAGAACGTGTTCTCAAACGTACTGAGCACCGATGCTCGAAACGAGCGGGCGCTGTTTGGGATGGCGGTTGTAGCCAGCAATACCAGGAAGCCGGACACCGCCGAAGACTACTTTAAGAAGACCCTTGAAGTGGCTCGCAGTTCGCGCATTGCTGCATGGTCGCACATCTATCTGGGCCGCATTTATGACCTTGAAGGTAATCGTAAGCAAGCGCTCGCCCAATACCACGCTGCTTCACTGGCGGCCGGGGCCTTCCCAGACGCGTGGCGCGCGGTTCAGACGGGATTGGCTCAGCCCTTTGGCGGCAAGCCCTAAGGCTGAGCACTAACCACGCTCAGTTTGACGTAGGGGCGGCCAGTTTGACGTAGGGGCGGCCCTTGTGGCCGCCCATCTGGAAGCAATTCTGTCATTTGGGCGGCCACAAGGGCCGCCCCTACGTCAAACTGAGACACTCCCCTCCTCATCTTCATCCAGGTAAAGTTGGACAAAAATACCATTCACAGATTCCGCACCAGGGGATCGATGAGGCCAGGTTGCCGGAGCTGGTGTACTGATTGCCGCCGCTTTCAGGTTGCGCGACGGCCAAGGCCAGGTTGGGATCGACGCCATGTGCGAGGGCGGTAGAGGTGATAAGGCTGGATCGACGGGTCCACATTCAGGCAATCCGTTTACGTTTGGGAAGCTTGCGATATGCGGTCCCTTCTTCGATTCGGCGGGCCGTCTCAGCTTCTAATTGACGTCTGTGCCGCCAAAGCCATTTTTCTTCCTGATCCTCGGAATCGAAGGTGGGGATGACAACGGAAGATTTGACCTTTCGATTTTTAGCGGTTTTCAAAGTAACTCTCCTGAACCCGTTTTCCAGCGTCCCACCCTGTTATCGGCCGGACTCTGTCCTTTCCTCGGTACGTGAACACGAGATAGAGCAGTAGGGAGCGAACAGCGCAGTCCGATTGCAATCCGCTACGCGCTAACCACTCACCATTAATCACTAACCACCGCCTCTAAGGCGTGATCTTGAACACTGTTCCGCAACTGTCGGCGCCACCGTTGGCTGTGCTACCGTAAAGCCCGCCGCCGTTCACAAGCAAGGCGCCGGGATAAGACCCGTCCGCGGGAGGCCCGGCGAACTTGTGGAGTGCTCCCTCCCTGCCGGTGGTACCGAGCTCGAAAAGTATCCCGCAACCGTCCAGGCACGCAGCGGAGCCACCGAAGGGGCTTGTACCGTAAAGGTCGCTTCTGGCATCCTTCACCATGTTTCCGGCAGGCTGGTCGCCGTCATTCTCACCGTCGAAGCCGAAGAGCACGGTCTCTGTACCGCCCGGCGCCAGCCTAAAAACGGTTCCGCACCCGTCGGAGAGGCCGCACAGCGTGCCCTGACCGCCAGACTGGGTCACACCGTACAGGTTCCCCGCTCTGTCGCGCAACAGATTCGAGTCCGGGTACGAACCGTCCGCAGGAGCCCCGGCGAAACTATAGAGCACGGTCTCCTGCCCTGTCTTCTCGATTTCGAAAACAGTGCCGCATCCGTGCAGACAGTTCGTACTGGCGCCTCCGGCACCGGTCGTGCCATAGAGGTTGCCGGCGCCGTCCGCGACCACGCCAGCCACAGGGTAGGATCCGTCTCCGCCGCCAAATCCGAGCGCGGCGAAACTGTGGAGTACCGTCTCCTTGCCGCTGGCAGAGACCCTGAAGACTGCGCCGCCGCCCTTAGCCCCCCCGTAAGCAGTCGTGCCATAAAGGTTGCCAGCACCATCGCGCAACAACCCCGCCAGGGGGCCTTCGGCATCGCTCGCGTTGGCCCCAAAACTGTAAAGCAGGCTTTCAGTGCCACCAGCTGGTATCTCGAAGACCGTGCCGCAGCCTGGCGCGCCGGCAAGGAGACAGTTCGACCCGCCGGCGAACGTAGTGCCGTAAAGGTTACCAGCCTTGTCCAGGACTAATCCCGCGTAAGGACTCTCCCCATCATTGGGCGGCCCCGCAAAGCTGTGTAGTACCGTCTCGGTACCGCCTGGCGTCACTTTGTAAACGGTGCCGTAGCCGAGGGCGCCCCCGGAAAGGGTTGTGCCATAAAGATTGCCGGCGCTGTCCGCGATCAGGTTTCCAAACGGCCCGGAGCCATCTGTCCCGCACTGGAAGGAGTAAATGACACTGTAATTCTGAGCGCACCCCCACGGGCCCGCTGCAGACGCTGCAAGAAGCGCACCAAAAGTGATGAGCGCCCTGGCTAGCTTCCGCGTCCTGGAAGTCTCAGCCACATCCCGCCTCAAGCTGTTCATTGAAAACCTCCCCTTTTGCGCCGCCTATTTTGTTGAGCGGGTGACTCGCTGTGCGTCCCCGCAAGGTCTACCAAAGCTTGACGCTGAACGCCAGTCCAGCGCCTCCGTTGCCTCCCGCGCCGCCATTAACTGCGCAGCCCGACGTCCCACCTGCCCCTGCCCCGCCGCTAGCGGTGAACGTGCCCTTATTGGTGAAGAATCCTACCGCGACTACCGCGGACCCGCCACCTCCACCGCCACCGGATCCGCTGCAGTCATTCGTGCCACCGCTGGTCACATTGCCCTGAAGCCCGGGGTTGCCGTTGGCCGTCATGAAGCTCGTAGAGTCCAACAGGACAGAGGGTGCGCGAAGGTAGACGGCTCCGCCCGAGGCTCCGCTTGCGCCCCCGGTTGCTGAACTGGTCGTGTTGCCGCCATCAGCACCGCCACTCCCCCCGAAGCAGTTGACGAACGTTTCCCAGCGTGGGTCAGGCGCGCCTGTAGTGCCCGCGCTCAACCCTGCGCCGCCCGCCGGGGTCCCCGATGTTCCGGCCGAGCCCCCGCCAAATGCGCTATTCCCGACGCTAAAGAACGCAAGACGATTGCCTCCGGTGCCGCCGTTGTTGGTGCCCCAACCGCCCCCACCGCCCGCCCCGCCGCAGCTAGCAATGTTCCCGTTGCCTCCTGCTCCAGTGCTGCCTGCAACTCCGGCGTGCCCCTTGCCGTCAGCCTTGATGGCAGCGCTGTTGATAACGAGCACCGGGTTTTGGCTGTACAGGATGAGGCCTGTTGTGGGGTTGGAAGCCGTCCACTGGGTGTGCTGGAGCACTGTGCCACTGCCATTCACGGTGAGCGTCGAGTACTGCTGATAGCCGTCCACCGTGGTAGGAGTCCCGGAGGTGAGATTCTCAGCGCCGCTCGATCCGTCCCCAAACAGTTCATATCGACGGTAGGGATTTAGGCGGTAGGGCTCCGACAAGACCGCGTCCACTGTCGGGGTGCCTGTTTCGTCTACGACGCCCAGAAAGATGGCCGGCGTGGCTACCCAGTTCGGTGTAGAGCCCGCTGTGTTGAACTTCATCAGGTTTGTGCTCAAATCGAACCACGCTTGCGGGCACGTGGCGCCGCCCCCGTTGCTCCCCAGCGAACAGGTCATGGCCGTTGAGCCGGAATTACCGGCCGGGGCCGCGTACGAGTAGACAGGGGCAATGTTCGTCATTCCGAAATCCCCTTGAACCATGTTGGCACTCGACGTGTCTAGTGCTTAGTTGCACTGATAAACGATATATGGTATAAACGGGCGCATGTCGAGAACCGCGCCCACAATTAGTTGTAGTCCTGACGAGCGGCGGGAGCTGGAGCGCTTGGCCGCGAGTCGGACGG